>Ga0114952_1000011_pt1 | contig 287854 bp, 251 predicted proteins | sample SidtaG_2_FD_87303 | JGI IMG/M metagenome (GOLD analysis project Ga0114952, IMG submission 87303) | Marine algal microbial communities from Sidmouth, United Kingdom - Sidmouth_Asex2 metaG | ecosystem: Host-associated > Algae > Red algae > Unclassified | place: Sidmouth, United Kingdom...
AGCGCCAGCCGAGCGAGGGATCCTTCTTGCCGTAGTCCATGTGGCCGTAGACTTCCTGGCCGTCGATCTCGCGACCGGTGAAGAACTCGGCGATGTCCTCGTAGGCGGACCAGTTGACCGGCACGCCGAGCTCGTAGCCGTACGCCGCCTGAAAGTCGGCCTTGTTCTGCTCGTCGTTGAACCAGTCGTAGCGGAACCAGTAGAGGTTGGCGAACTGCTGGTCGGGAAGTTGATAGAGCTTGTCGTCGGGGCCGGTGGTGAAGTCGAGCCCGATGAAGTCGTCCAGGTCGAGCGTCGGCGAGGTGACGTCGGCGCCTTCCCCGGCCATCCAGTCGGTCAGGTCGCGCGCCTGCTGGTAGCGCCAGTGGGTGCCGATCAGGTCGGAGTCGTTGATGTAGCCGTCGTAGATGTTCTCGCCCGACTGCATCTGCGTCTGCAGCTTCTCGACCACGTCGCCCTCGCCGATCAGGTCGTGCGTGACGTTGATGCCGGTGATCGCGCTGAACGCGGCGGCGAGCGTCTTCGACTCGTACTCGTGGGTCGTGATCGTCTCGGAGACGACCTTGATGTCCATTCCGGCGAACGGTTCCGCCGCGTCGATGAACCACTGCATCTCGGCCTTCGCCTCCTCGGCCGAGAGCACGGTGAGCTCACCGATCTCGTTGGCGAGGAATTCCTCCGCCGCGGCCATGTCGGCCTGGACCGCGCCGGTCCCGCCGAGCAACGCGGCGACCGCGAGCGCGGTCCCCGCGGGGCGTCCGGCCTCTCGTATGAACTGATGCATGTCTTGTCTCCTCCTCGGGAGTGATGGTCACGTGGAACTGTCGTGGGACGATGGCTGCCGCGAAGCGGACGCCGCCGTCGAACTGCCTGCCCGGAACGGCTTCCGCGATCACCGCTCGCCGGAACAGCTGACGGGAGACGCCCGCGGCGGAGGAATCTCCGCCGGCGCCGTCGCCGGGTATCGCGACCGGGGCGGCGAGCGCCCCGGGGAACTTCGTCCTGTCATCGCCGCGCGTGGCGCTCACGCCGTCGACCGTACCTTAGTCGCCGTCGCGCGACGACCCACGTTCCGCCGGCGGATCGCACGCACCGCGCGAACGTCAGACCAGAAGGAACACGAGCAGCGCCCAGCCGAGCGAGATGCCGAGCGCGGGCCACAGCGTCGGGCCGCCGACGAACCCGAGCCAGGCCAGGTGAATGAACGCCGCACCCAGGAGCGACAGGAACAGCCGGTCCCCGCGCGTGGTCTCGAAGCGGAGGATGCCGACGCGTGGCCCGCCGCCCGGGCTCAGCGCCTCCCAGACGGTCATCGCGACGAGCAGCGCGGCGACCGTCGAGAAGAACACCGCCGTCGGCATGGTCCAGGCCATCCAGTCGAGATCGGGTCCGGACTCGCTCCTGAACCAGAGGACGAGCGCCGCGAGCACGGCGAGCACCGCGAGCGCGACGATGGCGGCGACGCGCACGCCGCTCGAGCTGCGGGTATCCGACTCGGGATAGGTAGCCATGATCCGCGCCCGCTCCCTCTATACCCGGCCCAGGGCAAAGCCCTTGGCGATGTAGTTCCTGACGAACCAGATGACCAGCACGCCGGGGATGATCGTCAGCACGCCGGCCGCGGCGAGCACGCCCCAGTCGAGACCGCTCGCCGAGACCGTGCGCGTCATCGTCGCGGTAATGGGCTTGGCCTCGGTCGCGGTCAGCGTGCGGGCGAGCAGCAGCTCGACCCAGCTGAACATGAAGCAGAAGAACGCCGCGACGCCGATGCCCGAGGCGATCAGCGGCGTGAAGATCTTCAGGAAGAAGCGCGGAAAGGAGTAGCCGTCGATGTAGGCCGTCTCGTCGATCTCGCGCGGCACACCGGACATGAACCCCTCGAGGATCCAGACCGCGAGCGGCACGTTGAAAAGGCAGTGCGCGAGGGCGACGGCGAAGTGCGTGTCGAACAGCCCGAACGCGGAGTAGAGTTGGAAGAACGGCAGCGCGAACACCGCGGGCGGGGCCATGCGGTTGGTCAGCAGCCAGAAGAACATGTGCTTGTCGCCGAGGAAGCGGTAGCGGCTGAACGCGTAGGCCGCGGGCAGCGCGACGGCGACCGAGACGACCATGTTGATGACGACGTAGATGGTCGAGTTCACGTAGCCCATGTACCACGACGGATCGCCGAAGATGACCTGGTAGTTCCGGAGCGTGAAGTTCTCGGGCCACAGCGTGAAGCTCGACAGGATCTCCCGGTTCGTCTTGAAGCTCATGTTGACGAGCCAGTAGATCGGCAGCATCAGGAAGACGATGTAGACGGTCGGCACGAGCCACTTGAGGCGGCTCTTCCTCGCCGTCGTGGTCGCGGTGCGGACCCCGCCGTCGGCCAGCGCGGTCGTGGTCGCGACCGGGATGGCACCGTCGCGCCCGGCCTCGCTCGCCGAGCCGTGCGTCGCGAGCGCGGCGTCCGCACCACCGCCGTCTCCACCGTCCCCCACGATCACTCCACCTCCTTCTCCGGAGCGTCCGCTCCGAAGTTCGTCATCAGCGTGTAGAAGATCCAGGACATCAGCAGGATGATCAGGAAGTAGACGATCGACATGGCCGCGGCCGGGCCGAGGTCGAACTGCCCGATCGCCATCTTGACCAGATCGATCGACAGGAAGGTGGTCGAGTTGCCGGGGCCGCCGCCGGTCAGCACGAACGGCTCGGTGTAGATCATGAAGCTGTCCATGAACCGCAGCAGCACCGCGATCAGCAGCACCCGCTGCATCTTCGGGAGCTGGATGTAGCGGAACACCTTCCACTTCGACGCGCCGTCGATGCGGGCGGCCTGGTAGTAGGCCTCGGGAATCGCGACCAGCCCGGAATAGCACAGCAGCACGACGAGACTGGTCCAGTGCCAGACGTCCATGACGACGATCGTGATCCACGCGTCGCGGGCGCTGGTGGCGTAGTTGTAGTCGATGCCGAGGGCGGCGAGCGTGTGCCCGAGGAGCCCGATGTCGGCGCGCCCGAACACCTGCCAGATGGTGCCGACGACGTTCCACGGGATCAGCAGCGGCAACGCCATCAGGATCAGGCAGACCGGCACCCAGAAACCCTTCTTCGGCATCGCCAGCGCGATCGCGATGCCGAGCGGGATCTCGATCGCGAGAATGACGAGCGAGAACGCGAGGTTCCTGAGGAGCGCGTCGTGGAAGCGGCTCGAACCGAGCACGTCCTCGTACCATTCGGTACCGGCCCAGAAGAACTGGTTGTTGCCGAAGGTATCCTGCACCGAGTAGTTGACGACAGTCATCAGCGGGATGATCGCGCTGATGGCGACCAGCAGGAACACCGGCAGCACGAACAGCCAGGCCTTGTTGTCGAAGGGGCGGGTATCCATGGCGCGCGCTATCCCGGCCCGTGCGCCCGCACGAGGTGCGAGTCGCGGTAGACGTTGATGCGGGCCGGGTCGAACACGGCGTAGGCCTCGGCCGGCACCCGCACCCCTTCCTCGACGACGGCATCGACGTCGTGACCGCCGACGCTGCCGCGCACGATCTGGTGACGCCCGATGTTCTCGACGGCGCGCACCTGCATCGGCAGGCCCGCCGCGTTCGCCTCGTCGGCCGCGTTCGCCCCGGCGGCGTCCGTGATCCGGACGAACTCCGGGCGGATGCCGATCTCGACCTTGCCCTCGCCCGCCGGGTACCGGCGATCGAGCCTGACGTGACCGCCGGCGACACCGATCGACGCACCGTCGACCGTGCCCGGGAGGATATTCATGCCGGGGGAGCCGATGAAGTAGCCGACGAAGGTGTGCGCGGGCTCGTCGAACAGCTCCTCGGGGGTGCCGATCTGAACCACTTCGCCGTCGTACATGACGACGACCTTGTCGGCGAAGGTCAGCGCCTCGGTCTGGTCGTGGGTGACGTAGATCATGGTGTGCTCGAACTGCTCGTGCAGCTCCTTGAGCTTGGTGCGCAGCTGCCACTTCATGTGCGGATCGATGACCGTCAGCGGTTCGTCGAACAGGATGGCGTTGACGTCGTAGCGCACGAGACCGCGCCCGAGCGAGATCTTCTGCTTGTCGTCGGCCGTCAGGCCGCGGGCGCGACGCTTCGCCTTGTCGGCGAGGTCCAGGGTCGCGAGCATGTCGGTGACACGCCGCTCGATCTCGCCGCGCTCGATGCCGCGGTTCCTGAGCGGGAAGGCGAGGTTCTCGGCCACCGTCATCGTGTCGTAGATGACCGGGAACTGGAATACCTGGGCGATGTTGCGCGCCTCGGGCGACAGCGACGTGACGTCCTCCTCGTCGAAGCGGATGTGTCCCGTCGACGGCACGAGCAGCCCCGAGATGATGTTCAGCAGCGTCGTCTTGCCGCAGCCGGACGGGCCGAGCAGCGCGTAGGCGCCACCGTCGTCCCAGATGTAGTCGATGCGCTTGAGCGCGAAGTCGGCATCCGTCTTCGGCGCCGGCAGGTAGGAGTGGGCGAGCCCGTCGAGGGTGATGCGCGCCACGTCAGCGGTTCTCCGCCGCGGCGCGCGGCGCGCGGACCAGCGTGCCGCCCTGATCGAACAGGTAGTAGCGCGCGGGATCGAGGTGCAGAGTGACCGCCGCGCCGTTGGCGACGCGATGCACGCCGTGGGTCAGCGCGACCCAGTCGTCGCCACCGTCGGCGCGGGCGTGGAGGTAGGTCTCGGAACCGGTGATCTCGCTCGTGCCGACCGTGGCCGGCACCGACACCGTGTGGCGCGCCGACGGGGCGAGCGCGACGTGATGGGGACGAAAGGCGAGCGTGTAGTCGCCGTCGGCGACATCGGCCGCCGCGTCACCGAGCACATGCCCTCCGAAATGCAATTCCGACCCTTTCTTGACGACCCGCGCGGTGTTCAGCGGTGGATCGGCGAAGGTCTGCGCCGTGACCAGGTCGACCGGCGAGTCGTGCACGTCGATGGTCTCCCCGAACTGCGTGATCCGCCCCTCGTGCAGCGTCGCCGTGCGTCCGCCGAGAAGCAGCGCCTCGTGCGGCTCGGTGGTCGCGTAGACGAAGATCGCCCCGCTCTCCGCGAAGAGGCGCGGCAGCTCGACGCGGAGCTCCTCGCGAAGCTTGTAGTCGAGGTTGGCGAGCGGTTCGTCGAGCAGCACCAGCTCAGCGCCCTTGACGAGCGCACGGGCGATCGCGGTGCGCTGCTGCTGTCCGCCGGAGAGGTTCAGGGGCGTCCGCTCCAGATAGGGCGTGAGCTTCAGGAGATCGGCCGCCTCGCGCACCTTCCGGTCGAGCGTCCCGCGCTCGACGCGCGCGATGCGCATCGGCGAGGCGATGTTCTCGTAGACGGTGAGCGCCGGATAGTTGATGAACTGCTGATAGACCATCGCCACGTCGCGCTTCCTGACGGAGACGCCGGTCACGTCGCGCCCGTCCATGCGGACCGCGCCCGCGCTCGGACGATCGAGCCCCGCCATCAGGCGCATCAGCGTGGTCTTGCCGGAGAGGGTCGGGCCGAGCAGCACGTTCAGCGAGCCGCGCTCGAGGACGAGCGAGACGTCGCGGATGTGCATGGACGCGCCGACCTGCTTGCTGACGTTCTCGAGTTCGAGCATGTGGCGGTGAGGGTTCCGACGGGGGTGCGGCCGTGACGGTCTTTGACGAACGGTTGGCGATCTCGTGTCGCGACGACCGTAATCGGCGAAAAATCGAAAGTCAATCGAAACGACGGTGACGGAACGGAACTACGGAGCACCGTCCGCGCGGCGCGTCGTTTCGATCAGGCGCACGTCGAAACCGGCGAGCGCGCGGGCGAACGCCGCGTTCGGGCAGCGGTCGGTGACGACGGTGTGCACGTCCGAGACGTGCCCGATGCGTACCGGCGCGACGCGCTCGTGCTTGCTCGCGTCGACGGCGAGGATCACGTGGCGGGCGTTGGCGACGATCTCCCGGGCGACGCGCACCTCACGGTAGTCGTAGTCGAGCAGGGCGCCGTCGGCATCGATCGCCGACGCGCCGATGACGGCGAAATCGAAGCGGAACTGCGCGACGAACTCGACCGCCGCCTCGCCGATGACCGCGCCATCGCTCGAGCGCACTTCCCCCGGCGCGATCAGTACCTTGTTCTGAGCGTAGGGGCGCATCAACGCGGCGACATCGAGGTTGTTGGTCGCCAGCAGCAACCCGGAGTGCTGCAGGAGAGCCCGGGCCACGGCCTCGTTCGTCGTGCCGACGTTGACGAACAGCGAGGCGTCGTCCGGGATCAGCGCGGCCACCGCGTGGCCGATGTCGCGCTTGGCCTCGCGGGCGAGCATGCGGCGCGCCTCGTGACTCATGTTCTCGACCCGCGAGGCGAGCCGCGCGCCACCGTGGGTGCGGATCAGCAACCGCTCCTCGCAGAGCCGGTTCAGGTCCTTCCTGATCGTCTGGGGGGAGACGCCGAAGCGCTCGACGAGGGCGTCGACGCCGAGCGTACCGGTCGCGCGGGCGATGTCGAGAATCTGCTGGCGACGGCCATCGGACATGGGAAGCGCGGTTTCGTTTTCGCGCGACCGACTATAAACGAAAGCGAAAGCGAAGCCCGCTACCGCACCGCCTCGATCGGGGTGATGCGCCGGAGCGTGTCGACCGGGCATTCCTCTTTTCCGAGCCGCCCGGCGTGGAACCCGGGCTCGAGCGTCCGCAGGCTCGATCCGCTGCCCGAGGGGAGTCGACGCCGGGGAGATCGCGCGACGGCGATCGGTCGGCACGGGCGCGGCGATCAGGGGAGCGTCGCGGAGCCTGCTGGCCAGGACGCGCTCGCCCCGTCGCTCCATGCCCGTGCGGAGGACGCCGAGGGGCCTGTCGCCGTTCCGACCCGGCGGCGCATCGCTACAACGCGCAGAGGTCGCCGATCGCCTGACGGTGGACGGCGTAGACGTCGTTGGCGATCGGGTTCAGGTACAGCGGGCTCGCCAGCACCGTCTCGCAGGAGAGATCGCCGGCGATCAGGCGGGCCAGGGTGCTGACCGCCACGGCCGCGCGGATGGCCTCGTGGTCCTCCGCGAGCAACTCGGCGACGCTGCGCGTCATCCGTCCGGTGCGAGGCTCCCCGTCCGTATCCGTGTACTCGACGTCGAGCGTGAGGTTCGTCGAGCCATCCAGATCCCCGGGGCCCGAGAACAGCTCGAGGAAGAACTGCTCGCTGCCGTAGGCGAAGTTGGTCGGCTGCACCTCGTCGGCGTTCTCGGAGATCTCCTCGGCCGAGGAGAGAAGCTGATCGAGCGCCTGCGGGAAGGTCAGCCGAAAGCGCACGTCGCGCACCGCCGGATCGATGAAGCGGGTGAAGCCGCTGGTGAAGATGCGCTCCGCGTCGCTCGGCGTGATCATCGAGCTGTACTCGCCGCGGCCGATGTCGGTCAGTTCGTCGAGCGCGCGGTCGTTGAAGTCGCTGCCGACGCCGATGCCGGCGAGCCGGATGCCCTCGAGACCGTTGCGGGTGACGTTTCCCGCGATGACCTCGACGTCGGTCCGACCGGTGTTCAGGAACGCGTCGGTCACGAGCACGACGCGATTGGCCTTCTCCGGATCGAACGTCCGGTTGGCCACCTCGTACGCGAGCACGAGACCGGCGTCGAGGTTGGTCGAGCCCTCGGTACCGATCGCGGCGACGGTGGCACGGTAGTCGCCGACCTCGCCGTCGAGTCCCTCGAACACGACCCGCGCGTCCGTCGAGAAGGTGACGAGGTTGACGACGTCACCCGCCTTCAGCGCGTCGCGCATGCTGTCGAGCCCGATCTTGGCGACGTCGAGCAGGCTCGACACGTCGCGACGGGTCTCCAGCGCGTAGGGCGTGTTCATCGAGCGGGAGACGTCGAGCAGCACGGTCAGCACGACGTTCGGCCGTTCGTCCCGCGAGAGATCGGGACCGACGACGTTCACGCCGAGCGCGTAGACCTCGCCCGCGACCGGGACGTCGAGCGGAATGCCGCCCTCTCCCGCGAGCATCGCCATCGACACGCGGAACGGGCCGAGCGGCTCGGCTCCGAAGCCGTCGAAGCGCTCGGCGTTCAGGAACTCGAACGGACGCCCGAGAGAGGGGTCGGGACGGCGCCCTTCGGCCAGGGCGAACAGGGCGAGGTCACGCGAGGCGGTGCTGCCGGATTCGTCGTAGGAGAAGAAGAACGACGTGACCCCGGCATCGAGTGCCGGATCGGGAACATCGAACTCGCCGGAGGACGGCTGCACGGTCGGCGGCGTGATGACGTTCGGCAGGGACGTGCCCGGGGAGGACGGCAGGCCGGCATCACGCCCCGACGCCGAGTCCGTCTCGGCACAGCCGACGACCGCCAGGGCGAGCACGAGGCTCGCGGCGAAGACGACGCGACGCGGGAGCGCGATCGGATGCATGTCGGAACTCCGGTTCCTCGGACGACCTTCGATCGTAGCCCGAAGCGTTCGGCGGCCGACGAGACATGCGCCGGTAATCGTACCCGTCTCCGTCCGACGCCCGTTCGGAACGTCGGCCGCTCGCCCGTCACCCACGCCCGTCACCCACGCCCGCCACCGAGCACGAGGGCGGTCGTTCGGCAAGCGTCCTCCTGGGCACCGGGCCTGCATTCGGCGAAGACCGTGACGCGAGCCCGGCCCACAGGGCTCGTCGCACGGTGCGAGGACCGCGCTCTGGCACGGAACGTGAAACTCGTCCGCGACGCGTCCCGGGGCGGTCCCTCACGGCACTTGCCCGTGCGACACGCGATGTATCCGCGCACCCCTTGCCGCGATCGCTCGCCAACGGAGCACCGCCCGTGCCGGAATTCTCGCTCGTCGATCTCGACCTCGTGGACGCTCCCGACGAGCAGGCGTTCGACAACCTCACACGCCTCGCCTCGACGTTGCTCGGCACGCCGGTGTCGCTCGTCTCCATCGTCGAGAAGGCGCGTGACCGTCAGTTCTTCAAGAGCCGGGTCGGACTCGTCGAGCCGTGGGCGAGTCGTCGCGAGACCCCGCTCTCGCACTCCTTCTGTCGCCACGTGGTGGAGAGCGCGCAGACACTGGTCGCCGGCGACGTGCGCGAGCACCCTCTGCTGCACGACAACCCGGCCGTCACCGAGCTGAACATCGCCGCCTACCTCGGCGCGCCGGTGCGCGGCGGCGACGAGACGGTGCTCGGCGCACTCTGCGTCATCGACGAGACCCCCCGGCAGTGGAGCACGATCGACATCGAGCACCTCGAATGTCTCGCCGCCTGCGCCTCGGACGCGATCCGCATGAAGACCCTCGTCCGGCGCGGCGCGCTGCTCCGACGCGAGCAGCGCGATTTCACCTACGCGATCTCGCACGACCTGAAGTCGCCGCTCAACACGCTGCGACTCATCCTGAACGAGCTCGTGGAGAGCGGGGACGCGGCCGCCGACGACCTGTCCCGCGAGCTGATCTCGATGGGTCGAGCCACGCTCGGGCGAGCCGACACGCTGATCGAGGACATGCTCGGCTACACCCGCTCGATCGACCACGAGTTCACGCCCGAGCCGGTCGATCTGGCGGAGCTCGCGGACGGCATACGCGCGGACCTGCGAGCCGAGATCGAGCGAACCGGGGCACACGTCGAGATCGGCCCTCTGCCGATCGTTCCCGGCCAGCCCACGCAGCTCCGCATGCTGCTGCAGAACCTGATCGCCAACGCGCTGAAGTTCGTTCGCCCCGGCGACTCGCCGCAGGTGAAAGTCACCGCGACGAGCACCGAGGGAACGGTCGAACTCCAGGTCTCCGACGAGGGGATCGGCATCGCGCCCGAGAATCAGGCGCGGGTGTTCGAGCTGTTCCAGCGTCTGCACGTCGAGAAGGACTACACCGGCAGCGGGCTCGGGCTCTCCCTGTGCCGTCAGGTGGTGGCCAACCACGGCGGCGAGATCGAGATCCGCTCGCGGCCCGGGGAAGGCACGACCTTCGTCGTGCGCCTGCCCGGTGACGCCACGTGAGCGCCTCGGCCGAGAGCGCGACGGCGGTGGTCGAACCCGACAAGGTGCGCACCGTCGTCGTCATCGACGACAACGCCATCGACCTGATCCTCTACCGCCGCGTCATCCAGCGCTCGGGGTTCTTCGAGAAGCTGCTGACGTTCGAATACGCCGAAGACGCACTCGCCCACTTCGAACGCCATCCCGACGAAGCGGTCGACGCGATCCTGCTCGACATCAACATGCCGCGGATGAACGGGTTCGAGTTCCTCGAGCACGCGGAACGGCGTCTCGAGAACCTGCGCGGCGCGTGCGTCGTCATCATGCTGACGACTTCGCTCGATCCGGATGACCTCGCGCGCTCGCACTCGTTCTCGTCCGTCAGGGGCTACGTCAACAAGCCGCTGACGATCGACAGCCTCCGCGACATCGTCGCGCTGGTTCGCGAACGGGTCGGGCGGGCGAAGGATGACGCGGCCTGACGCGCACGGACCGGACGTGACACGGGTGGCGTCACGCACGCCTCCGCCGCGACCGACCGCACGCGCGGCTCGAGAACCGGCGCCGCCGGATCTCGACTCGGCGGATCACGGGTCGGTGGACGCGGTCGCCTTGTGGGCGCACAGCGCCGCGAGACGCTCGTCGCGCCGGGCGGCACCCGCGGCGAGACGGTCCGGCTCCGGCGCGTGCGGCCAGGCGCGAACGACGGCGTCGCGCGCCTCGGGACCGAACGCGGCCGACGTCGGCGGATCGTCGGCGAGCCGGGCGTAGAAGGCGCAGTAGCGCCCGCAGTAGTCGGCAATGCCTTCCGGCGCGTTCAGCTCGATCGTCTCGAACGGTCCCATGAACGACCAGCGCAGGCCGAGCCCGTCCGCGATCGTCCGGTCGAGATCGGCCGGCGACACGACGCCATCGGCCACGAGCCGGAAGGACTCGGCGAGCAGTGCCCCCTGCAGCCGGTTCAGCACAAACCCCTCGATTTCCTTGCGCACGACGATCGGTACCTGGCCCACGCTCGCGTAGAGGGCATGCGCGCGCTCGAGCACGTCGGGCGCGGTCCACGGCGCACCGCAGAGCTCGACCAGCGGCACGAGGTGCGGCGGGTTGACCGGGTGGGCGACGAGGCAGCGCGCACGCCCGGCGAGCTCCTCGGTGAAGCGCGAGGCGACGATGGCGGAGGTGGACGAGGCGAGGATCGCCCCGGGCGGTGCGAGCGTGTCGAGCTCGGCGAACAGCGCGCGCTTGACGTCGGCATCCTCAGGCCCGTTCTCCTGCACGAGCACGGCGTCGGCGAGCGCGTCGCCGAGGTCTCCCGTCACGTCGATCCGCCCGACGACATCGTCGACCGACGTGCACAGCCCGTGGCGAACCATCAGCTCGGCGTCCGCGGCGAGCCGCCCGGGCAGCCGCTCGCGCACCGTGCCGTCGGGGTCGGTGATCCGCACCTGCCAGCCGGCACGGGCGAACACCAGCGACCAGGCCCGGCCGATCAGCCCGGCTCCCACGATGGCGACACGTTGCATCGGAGCGCTCCCTCGGCGATGTCGGCGTCACGCCGCACGAGGGTCATCGTGTCGGAACGTCGGTGCGTTGTCGAGTCCGCCCGGTCGCCGACCCACCCGCCCGCCACCCCGCCCGCCACCCCGCCCGCCGCCCCTTCCGGCGTCCCGTCCGGCACCTCCGTCCGGCACTTCGCCCGTCTGTCCGTTCGGCGGTAAGCGAATCCGGTTCCGGCGGCCCGGCTCGTCGACGGCATTCGCGCGATCGCTCGCGGACGCTGCCGTTTCCCCCGTCGCCGGGTGCCTGTCGTCCGTGCCGGTACACTTCGTCCGACCCTCCTCCACACGCTCACGGGAATCGCGCATGTCAGCCCCTCTTCTCCTCAGCATCGATCAAGGCACCACGAGCTCGCGTGCCATGTTGTTCGAGCGCGACGGCTCGACCTTCGCCGTCGCCCAGCGCGAGTTCACCCAGCACTACCCCGACTCCGGCTGGGTCGAGCACGATCCGGAGGAGATCTGGGAGACGACACTGGCGGTCTGCAAGGAGGCGCTGAAGAAGGCGGAGGCCGCGAGCCGCACCGTCGCCGGCATCGGCATCACCAACCAGCGCGAGACGACGCTCGTCTGGGAACGCGCCACGGGCAAGCCCGTGCACCGCGCGATCGTCTGGCAGGACCGGCGCACCGGCGAGCGTTGCCGCCAGCTTCGCGAGGCCGGACACGCGGATGCCGTCGCGGCGACGACGGGTCTCCTGCTCGACCCCTACTTCAGCGGTACCAAGATCGGCTGGATCCTCGATCACGTGGACGGAGCGCGCGCCCGCGCCGAGCGTGGCGAGCTCGTCTTCGGCACCGTCGACACGTTCCTGATCTGGCGACTGACGGGCGGCACCATGCACGTCACCGACACCACCAACGCGTGCCGGACGCTGCTGTTCGACATCGGGAAGAACGCCTGGGACGAGGGCATGTGCGAGCTCCTCGGCGTACCGATGGCGATGCTCCCGGAAGTGCGTGACTGCGCCGCCGACTTCGGCACGACGACCAAGGACGTGCTCGGCGTGGCGCTTCCGATCGCGGGCGTCGCGGGGGATCAGCACGCCGCCTCGATCGGCCAGGTGTGCTTCGACAAGGGCATGGTCAAGAGCACCTACGGCACCGGCTGCTTCATGATGCTCAACACCGGCACCGAATCGGTCGCGTCCCGGAACCGCCTGCTCTCGACCGTCGCCTATCGGCTCGACGGAACCACGACGTACGCGCTCGAGGGCTCGATCTTCGTCGCCGGCGCCGCCGTGCAGTGGCTTCGCGACGGGCTCGGCATCATCGCCTCCGCCAGCGAGACGCAGGCGCTCGCCGAGAGCCTCGACGGCAACCACGGCGTCTATCTCGTTCCGGCCTTCACCGGACTCGGCGCGCCGCACTGGGACGCCGAGGCGCGCGGCGCGATGTTCGGGCTGACGCGCGACACGGGACCGGCGGTGATCACGCGCGCCGCGCTCGAGGCGGTCTGCTACCAGACGATGGACCTGGCGGAAGCGATGCGCGAGGACGGTGCCGCGCTCGATGCCGTGCGCGTCGACGGCGGCATGGTCGCCAACGACTGGTTCGCGCAGTATCTCGCCGACGTGCTCGACATCGCCGTCGAGCGCCCGCGCCAGACCGAGACGACGGCGCTCGGCGCGGCGTACCTGGCCGGCCTGCAGGTAGGTGTCTACGCCGGGCTGGACGACCTGACGGCGAACTGGGAGCGCGAGCGCGAGTTCGTCCCGGCGATGGCGGGAGACCTGCGGGAGCGCGTCGTGGCGGAGTGGCGGGACGCGGTGCGGCGCACTCGCGGGCGAGGAAGTCGATGATCGTGCGCACCCGCGGTGTGACCATCCGGCGCGAGGCGTAGACCGCGTGGATCGGCGCCGGCGGCGGCTCGCGAAACGCTCGAGCAGACGCACGAGGCGCCCGTCGGCGATCTCGTCGCGCCACAGCCACGTCGGCGTCAGGGCGATGCCGAACCCGCCGAGCACCGCCTCGTGCACCGCGTCCGACGCGTCGACGCTCGGCCGCCCCGACACCTTGACGGTGACCGGCGCCTCCGACGACGATCCCGCCGACGCGTCGCCGCCGGTGCTCCGGAACGTCCACGGGTCGAGCGACGAATCGCTCGCCAGCACGATGCGTTCGCGGGCGGCGAGATCGTCGGGATGGCACGGCCGCTCGCGTCCCTCGAGATAGGCGGGAGAAGCGACCGCGACGCGGCGCGTCTCGCCGATGCGGCGCGCGATCCCGAACCTGCACCGCCTGCTTGCCGAGAGCCCGGCCACGCTCGAGACCTACGGCACCGCGTTCGCCGCGTTCGAGGCGTCGAGCTTCACGCCGATCGAGCGCCAGCTCGTCCATCTCGCCGCCAGCGTCGGCAACGCCTGCGAGTACCGCACCGTCGCCCATGACCGGCTCGCCAGGGCGGCCGGCCTCGACGCGGCCTCGGTCGCGGCGGTGCGCGCGGGCGAATCGATCGACGGATCGCGACTCGAGGCACTGCGGCGCTTCACCAGCGCGATCGTCACGCGACGCGGACGGGTGACGGGCGACGAGCCGGCGGTTGCACGGGGCGGCGCGGTTGGTCGAGTATCGCCAGCCGCTCCACCGTGACCGACGAACGCCGATGACGCTTGATCCGAACATCCGAGCGAGCCTGTGCATGATGCTGTCGATGGCGGGGTTCGTCGCCAACGACGCGCTCGTCAAGTCGCTCGACGGGCGGCTGCCGTTCGGGCAGGTCATGCTCGTGCGCGGCGCGCTGCTCGGGGCGCTGATCGGCGTGCTGGTCTGGCGTCAGGGACTGTTCGCGCGGGCACGCGAGGCCCTGCACCCGATGGTGATCGCCCGCTCGGGCGGCGAGCTGCTCGGCACGGTCTTCTTCCTCGCCGCGCTGACGCGCCTGCCGTTCGCGACGATCTCGGCGATCCTGCAGGCCCTGCCGCTCGCGGTCACGCTCGGGGCGGCGATCTTCCTCGGCGAGAAGGTCGGCTGGCGTCGCTGGACAGCGATACTGATCGGCTTCGGCGGCGTCATGCTGATCGTGCGCCCGGGTTCGGTCCGATTCGAGCCGGCGACGCTCCTGGTCGTGCTGACCGTCTGCTTCGCGGCCGCCCGCGACCTGTTCACCCGCTCGCTGCCGCCGGCGCTGCCGTCGCTCCTGGTCTCGGCCACGACGACCGTCCTGATCGCCCTCGCCGGCCTGCTGTGGTGCGTCGTCGCCCGCGACTGGACACCGATGACGGGGCGCGAGCTCGGCACGCTCGCGGCGGCCGCCTTCTGCCTGTTCTTCGGCTACCAGTTCATCGTGCTGGCGATGCGCTCGGGGGACGTGGCCTACGTGGTGCCCTATCGCTACACGAGCCTCCTGTTCGCCATCGCGATCGGCTTCGCCTTCTTCGACGAGACGCCCGACGCGTGGACGCTCGCCGGGGCGGCCGTCATCGTCGCGACCGGCCTGTTCACGCTCTACCGCGAGCTCGTCTCGCGTCGCGCGATCGCCGCCCGTGCGGCCATTCCCGCCGGCACCGGCGTGGCGCTGCCACCCGCCGATCGGGCGGAAGATTCGCCGCGGTGACGACGGAAAGTGCCAGCGGTCCTTCGCCTCGACACGATCGGGCTCGGGCTCGGAGCGCCGACAGGCTCCCGACAGGGCGAGCCAGACGGTATCGAGGCGAGGACCGCAAGGGTCGCTCGCGTCACCAGATCAGGTTCATCGTCGCCAGGCTGACGACGAGGAAGATGACCGTCATGCCGCCGCCGGCGCGCATGAAATCGGCGACGCCGTAGCCGCCCGGCCCCATGATCAGCGCGTTGACCTGGTTGGTCGGGATCAGGAACGCGTTGCCGGTGGAGATCGCGACGGTCAGTGCGAACAGGGCCGGGTCCGCGCCGATCGCGATCGCGATGTTGACCGCGAGCGGCACCAGGAGCACCGTCGCGCCGATGTTCGACATCACCAGCGAGAAGAACGTCGCGAGCAGCGCCATCACCGCCTGCATGACCCAGATCGGCACGTCCCCCACGAGCAGGAGGATCTCTTGGGCGATCCACGCCGCCGCCCCCGAGTGATCGACGGCGATGCCGAGCGGAATGAGACAGGCGAGCAGGAACACCGTCGGCAGACGCACCGCCTCGTAGGCCTCGTCGACCGTCAGCACGCCCGACAGGATCATGCCGACGGCACCGGCCATCAGCGAGATCGACAGCGTGTCGGTCAGAAGGAACAGCGCGAGCGAGAGCGCGAAGTACAGCAGCGCCGGGCGGATCTTCCAGGTGCGCACGTCCTCGTAGCGGACATCGGTCGCGACGACGACGTCCTGATCCCGCTTCAGGCGGTGCAGGTCCTTCCAGCTCGCGTGCACGACGAGCGTGTCCCCCGGCTTCAGCGTCGTGTCGCGGAAACCCCGGCGGATGATCTGCTCGGTGCGATAGATCTGCAGGATGTTCGCCCCGAAGCTGCGACGCGGCTTGATCTCGCCGATCGACTTGCCGACGAGACTCGAGCCCGGCGGCACGACGATCTCGGCGATGCCGCCGTGCTGGGCGTTCAGGACGTCGGCGAAACGGTCGGGCTCGCCGAGGATCTCCCAGTCGTTCTCCACGCAGAATTCGTCGATCGCCTCGCGCTTGCCCATCAGGCCGACGCGCGTGTTGACCCAGATCGTCTCCTCCCGGTCGGGCGGAATCTTGACCACGTCGCCGCTGTAGAGGGCGAGGATGAACGGCGTGTTCGGGTAGGTCTCCTCGACCTGGTGGATCGTCATGCCGACCTGCGGGCTGTCGTAGCCGATCTGCGCCTCCACGAGATCCCCGCGGATGCCGTAGACGCTCTCGAAGTAGTCGGACGCGCGCGAGGTGCGGTTCCCTTCCCCGCCGATACGCGCGGGCAGCACGAAACGCCCGAGGAAGGCGAAGTAGAGGACGCCCGCGACCGACAGCGCGATCCCGATCGGCAGCACCGCGAACAGCCCGAACTCCTCCATGCGGTTGCCCTCGGCGAGACCGCGGTTGGACGAGGCGATCAGGTCGTTGAGGATGATCAGCGGGCTCGAACCGATCATCGTCGCCGTGCCGCCGAGGATGACGCAGAAGCCCATCGGCATGAGCAGTCGCGAGATCGGGATGTCGGTCTTGTCGGCGATGCGGGACACGACCGGCAGGAACAGCGCCGCGACGCCGATGTTCTGCATGAACGCCGAGACGAACGCCGCGGTACCGGACAGGAGCGGCAGGATGCGCCCTTCGGTGCGTCCGCCCACCTTCAGGATCTTGGCGGCGACCTTGCCCATCAGGCCGGTGCGATCGAGACCCGCGCCGATGATCATGACGCCGATGATCGAGATGACGGCGTTGCTCGAGAAGCCCGAGAACAGCTCGTCGTTCGACAGGAGCGGCTCGATGCCCGGCAGGTAGCCGACGAGCCCGAGCGCGACGAGGATGATCAGCGCCGCGAGGTCCACGCGCACGATGGCCGTGACGAACATCCAGACCGTCACCGCGAGCAGCGTCAGCACGAGAATCATCTCCGTGCTCAGTGCCATGGGTTCGATCATTCGCGTTCCGGGGCTGTGCGCGTCGCCACACGGTGGCGCGGCTCGACAGGTCGAGCCGGAGGCGGGGCGGGGGCCTGTCTTGCCCGTCGCTTCCGCGGACGACGCTTCTCTGGGGGCTCCGGCCGCAAGGGGCGTGCCCGGAACGCGATGATGCCGCATTCGGGCGCCCCGGGCACGAATCGAAATCGAGACAAGCCTCCCCGCCGGCGATCCGCTGCCGACCCGACGCGTGGCGAACGCGGGTCGATCGCGGGCCGATCCGGGGATCGACCGAAAGCCGAAGGCGGGCCGACCACGGGTCGATCGCGGCGCGACCGGAGAGTCCCGTCTGTGAGCGGGTGGGCAGCCGGCCACGAGTCGGAACGCTACACTGTGCCGTTCACCGGGCCGCCGCGCCCGCTGCCGGAACGGATGCCGCCCTGCCGATCGAAGCCGCCGACCTTCTCGCCGCCCTTCTGGCCGGAGCGCTCGTTTTCGCCCTGACCGCCGCCGCCTGGCGCGGCGTCGCCTCGACCCGCGACGATCTCCGTCAGGATCTGGAACTGGTGCCCTGGGCGTTCGCCACTGCCGTCCTGTGGCACCCCGGGCTGACGAGCGCACTGTTCGAGCGGGCGCTGTTCGCGCCGCTCCCGGAAGACTCGTTCCTGACGTTGTCGACGGGCGGGCGGAGCGCTCTCGTGCTCGTCGCCGTCCTCGCGGGCCTCGCGCTGGTGCTGCTGTCGGTGCGCAAGACGCGGGCGCTCCGGCAGGCGTTCATGCGCCGCGCGACGCTCGCCCCGGCAGCGCTCGATCTCGTCGCGACGGTACTGCTCGGGCTGGGCGCGCTGGCCCTCGCCCCGCAGCTCTTCTACACCTACTACCGTCGCCTGATCCCGGACTTGCCGGCGCAACGGGTCATCGAAGGCCTGCCCTCGGCCGGGCGGCTGCGCGATCTGGCCCGCCCGCTCGCGAACGGTTCGCTCGCCGAACATGCCGCCGCGCTCGCGCTCTGGACGCTCCTGATCGCCTGCCTGCTCGGCTGGATGCTCGATGTGCGGCGTCGCCGCCGCGCGCTCGGGCGACTGCCGGCCGCCGCCATCGTCGCCGTGCCCGCCACGCTCTGGGCGCTCGCCACCACGCCGCTCGCCTGACGGGCGGCGGCGGGTTGGCGGGCGGTCAGTCTGCCCGTTCCCTGCGGTAGCGCTCGACACCGTCGATCCACGTCGAACGCACCTTCAGGGCGCGCACGTCCGGCGCCGTCAGCGGATCGCCCGACAACACGACCAGGTCGGCGCGCTTGCCGATCTCGAGGGAGCCGAGCGCCGTCTCCAGACCGCCTTGCCAGGCGGCGTCGATAGTCAGCGCGCGCAGCGCCTCCGTCCGTGACAGGCGCTGCCCGGGCCCGAGCCGGAAGCCGCTCGTGGTCAGCCGCTCGGTCGCGCTCCAGAGCGGCGGACGTGGCCTCACACGTTCCGGACCACCTGCGCCACGAACCGGTGACGATCGGCGTGATAATCTCGTCGGCATGCCGGAACCCTCCCCCAGCGCCTCGCGCCGAACGGCCGCGGACGACGTGTTCGCTCGCCTGCACGACGACATCGTGGAGCTGAGGCTGACGCCGGGTACCAAGCTCTCCGAAGTCGAGATCGCACGCCGGTTCGACGTCTCCCGCCAACCGGTCCGCGAGGCCTTCATTCGTCTGGCCGAGCTCGATCTCCTGCAGGTCCGACCCCAGCGGGCGACCTTGGTGCGACGCATCTCCGAGACCTCGATCCTGAACGCACGCTTCGTCCGGACAGCGGTCGAGATCGAAGTCGTCAGGCGCGCCTGCACACGTCGGACCGGTGCGTTCGACAAGCGTTTCGAGACCAATCTCCGTCAGCAGGAGAAGGCCATCGGCGCCGCTCGCACCGACCGCTTCCACGCGCTCGACTACGAGTTCCACGAGCTGATCTGCCGCGCGGCGGACTGCGAGTTCGCTTACGCGACGATCGCCGCGACGAAGTCCCAGGTCAACCGCCTGTGCATGCTGAGCCTCGCCGATCCCGACGAGCTGCGCGAGCTCCGCGAGGATCACGGCGCGCTCTACCGCTACATTCGCGAAGGGCGCGAGGAGCAGGCGGTGGCGCTCCTCCGATCGCACCTGAAGCGGATCGACAAGACCCTCGGGAGCGTGCGCGCGAGCCATGCGGAATACTTCGAAGCGCACTGATCGAAGCGCGTCGATCCGAGCACGTCGACCGAGCGGCACGGCGCTCGTCGGCGTCGTCCGACTTTCAGGTCTGTCCGACCGCCATGCTAGCATTCGGGAATTCCACCGAACCCGAGCGGGCGGGAGCGCGACCGTGCCGACATCGAACGAAGCGTCTTCCTGGGTGGCTTCCGGAGACGGCGTGGAGCGCAAGGTCCTCGCTCACGATCCGGCGCTGATGGTCGTCGAGTTCCGCTTCCGGGAGAACGGCGTCGGTGCCTTGCACCACCATGTCCACACTCAATCGACGTTCGTGAAGTCCGGCGTCTTCGACTTCACCGTCGGCGACGAGACGCGCCGGCTCGAGACCGGAGACTCCATCGTCATCCCGTCCGACGTGGAGCACGGCTGCGTGGCCATCGAGGCCGGCAGTCTCGTCGACACCTTCGCGCCCCGACGCGACGACTTCCTCTGACGAACTTCGCGGTGCCGGACGCGCGGGTACGGTCGAACCGGGCTCGATCCGCTCCACGTCGACGACGGGCGGACCCGGCGCATGGAAGGCTTCGACGCCGGTGTCGCTGCCGAGCCGTGCGCGCAGGCGTTCGTGGTCCTCCGCGCAGAGATCACGGGTGAGCCATGCGGCGAGCGCGTCGCGTTCGTCGAGCGAAACGGCGACGATCGAGAACGAGATCGGTTCCACGGCCGGCGGCACGTCCGCGGGAGACACCGGAAAGAGTGACACGAGCGCTTCCGGAGAGACCGATCCGACGACATCCGGTGCCGTCGCGCCGCCGGACGATCCGAAGTTCCCCCCTCCCCCCGGCACGCACCGGCCCGGTTCAGATCTCCCGCACCAGTCGCCGTTTCCAGTGCCCGCCGTACATCCTCAGGTGAAACGGCAGCGCCTTGACCAGCTCGTCGATCACCATGATCGCGAACACCCAGACGAGCGGCAGGTCGAGCGCGAGGATCAGCAACGCCGACAGCGGCGCCGTCACCAGCCACTGCACGCCGACGTGGATCTTCAGCGAACAGGCCGTGTCGCCGCCTGCCCCGAGCACGTTGCCGCAGACCGTGTTCGAGGTGCGGATCAGCGGCAGCACGATCAGCAGCGGGATCAGCGTCCGGACGATCTCGACCGTGCGCGCGTCCGGCGCGGGGTACAGTCACTCGAACGCGAGACACATCGCCACGTAGGCCAGCGCGAGGATCGATCCGGTCGAGGGCCCGGTGGCGGCGTTCATGCGGCGGCGCGGCGCCCTCCACGGGCGACGCGCACGCCTCCGGTCGCGCTCAGGAGAACAGCAGACCGCCGTTGATGTCGAGGTTCGTGCCGGTCATGAACGACGCCTCGTCGGAGGCGAGGAAGCGCACGAGTTCGGCGACCTCCTCCGAACGACCCTCGCGCTTCAGCGGGGTGGCCTTCGCGACGTTGCCGCGCACCTCGTCCTTGGTGAAGACGTTGTGGAAGTCCGTGTCGATCATGCCGGGGCAGACCGAGTTGACGCGGATGTCCGGCCCGAGCTCCTTGGCCATGCCGCGCGTCATCGTCGCCACCGCGCCCTTGGAGGTCGCGTAGGCGATCGCGCCCGGACCGCCGCCGTCGCGTGCCGCCTGCGAGGCGATCGGTACGATCGATCCGCCGGCACCCATGTGCGGCAGTGCCGCGCGCACCAGGTGCAGGAGCGAGGTGACGTTCAGGTCCATCACCTCCTGCCAGAACTCGGGAGTCAGTTCGGGCAGGGTCTTGCGCGCGACGAGCCCGCCGGTCACGTGCACGAGCGCGTCGATGCCGCCGTGGCGCTCGACCGTGGCGGCGACCAGTGCCGCGACCTCGTCGGGCTTCGTCATGTCGCCCTGCATCGCGAATGCCGATCCGCCATTCGCCTCGATCTCGGATACCGCGGAGTCCGCCCCCGCGCCGCTCGAGTGGTAGTTGATCGCGACGTTCGCGCCGTCGGCGGCGAGTCGCATGACGCAGGCGCGTCCGATGTCACGTCCGCCGCCGGTGACGATGGCGGTCTTGCCCTTGAGAGTCATGCCTTGGAGTTCCTCGGGTCGAGTGGGAAGGACGGAGCCCGATGGCGGGCCTGTCGAGAGGGGAAGGTCGAGTGGGAAGGATCGAGACGAGGCGATCGAGAGGGGGAGGATCGAGATGCGGCGATCGAGACGGAACGGTCGGCGTGCCGGACCACCCGTCAGCGCGACGGGGCGGTCCGGTAGTCGACGCTCAGACCTTGGCGAGCTTCTGCAACGTGACCTTGAACGAACGCTCCTCGGCGTCGGTGAAGTACAGGTCGCAGTCGTAGCCCTGATCGTCGAGGAAATGGAAGACACGCCGCGGCGCATCGACCGGGTACGGTACCAGCAGCGTGGCGATCCGGTGACGCCGGGCGGCCGGAAAGCTCGCGTTCAGGCAGCTGCCCACCGGCAGCCCCGCGTACTCGGCCGGGTCGACGTCCGGATAGCCCTCGAACTGCGAGTACTCCGGCGAGCCCGCCTCCGACCAGAGCATCTCGCCGTAGAAGCCCGCGCGCTCCCCGGTGTAGCGGAACGAGCCCTTGCCGAGCGCGAACGGCCCGTTGGCGTGCAGCCGCCAGTCGATCGTCACCGCCTCGTCCGCGTCGATGCTGTCGACGATGACGAAGTACTCGTCGCGGACGAACCAGACGTCGCGGAGCACGGAGCTCACGCTCGAGGTCAGTGTCGCGTAGGCGGCGGTCGCGTCTCCGCGGATGTGGACGTGGTCGGCGTGCTCCTCGGCGAGCACGATGCGGCCGGTGGCCTGCATGGCCCAGGCCTTGTCCTCGCCGGCGTACTGGCCTTCGCCATCGATCAGGATCGCGTTCTTCGAGCGCGTCTGCCGGCGCCAGTTCTGGTGCATGGAGCTGTTGAAGGCGACGTAGTGGCCCGACTGCACGGCGAGATCCTCGCCGAACGCCGACATCGCGAAGGCGTTCTGATCGCCGTGACTGTGGCTGACCGAACCGTAGGGACTCGACTTGAACACGAACTGGACGTGCGCGTCCGGATCGTCGGGACTCACCTGCAGCGCCGCCCAGCCGACACCCTGGAACCACCGCAGCGTGTCGATGTCCCCGGGCGGCACCGCCTCGACGCTCGGGAAGTCGTGACGGTAGACCATGTCGTCGAAGTTCAGATCCCACCAGCCCCGGTTGTAGAACTCCATCTCCGTGCCGGGGTCGTTCCTCAGGATCTCCTCGAAGTACCACTGGTAGGCGCCGTTGCCCGTGACGCCCGCGAACTGGCGAACGTTGTAACCGATCTTCAGGCACGGCAGGTCCCCCATCGTCGAGTCGTCGCCGAAGGTGCCGCGGCGCGTGTCCGGCGCCTTGGTGTAGAGCGGGAAGTCGGCCGTCTTCTGGAAGAACGGGCGCCGGTACAGGTCCAGTCCGGCATAGCTCCTCAGGAGGTTCGCCGCGTCGATCAGGTAGGCCATGCCGGTCATCCAGTAGTGCGGCCCCTCGGCCCAGCCACCGTCCGCGTCGCCCCACGGCGAATAGACCGTCCACAGGAACTCGACCGAGAAGTCGAGCCACTCGCGCGCCTCGGGCTCCTCGTCCAGCATCGCGATGCAGGCGGGCACCAGCACCGAGGAGACCGAGCGCACGGCATGGCTGTCGAACGGGAACAGCTGGATGCTCGCCTGACGCATGACGTGATCGGCGACCTGACGCGTGCGCGCCAGCAGGGCAGCCCTGACCCTCGTGCGCTCGTCCTCGTCCAGCTCGTCGTGCAGCCAGTCGTAGCCCCAGGCCAGTGCCAGCACCACGCGGAACGCCCACTCGTCGGTGTAGCTCCGGGACGTGGTGCCGTCCGGATCCCACTCGGCGGCGGCGAGCAACCAGGCCTTCGCCCGCTCGATCAGCGCGCGATCCTCGAGCACCTTGCCGCCGACGGCGAGGTGGCGGATGGCGTACAGGAGCTCCTGGCAGTCGATGTAGGTCTGCCGCCACACCGACGCGACACGCGTGTGGTCGGGGTAGCCGATCGGCTCCGCCATGATCTCGCGGTCCATCCAGGGCATGACGGACTTGTCGAGGAACGTGTTCCAGGTGTCCCGCGCCGGCTCGGACTCGATGTCGTGGCGGAATGCCTCGAGGCGCTCGGGCGTCAGCCAGAGCCGGGGGTGGACGCGCGCCGCGTCGGCGAACCGGACGTCCCGCCGCGGCAGGGGTGTCTCCGGCAGGCCGTCCGCGATGCGGAACGTTCTCGTACGGCTCCACTCGGTCACCGGCTCGCCGGTGGCGGCGTCGCAGGCGGCGTAGCTCCAGTGGTACTCGCCGGGCGGGATCGTGTCGTCCGGCGTGAAGAAGTTGTGGACGATGAAGTCGAAGACCGTGGTCGTGGCGGCCGGAAACGTCGCGTTCTCCGACAGGCGCAGCGCGTAGCACGCCTCTTCCTCGATCACCGGCAGCCAGGAGAACCGCGGCGGGTTCTCGACGATCTCGTCGGATTCGTCGGGCGCGTACCGGATCGTGAGTCGACCCGGCTTCGGCTGATCGAGGGGCGGGAGTTTCTTGTCAGGCATGCAACGCTCTGTTCGCTTCGATTCGGGTCGGACTTGGTTCGTGACGATCTCGTCTGGCCTGGCCTGGCCCGGTCAGGCCTGGCCCGGTCAGGCCGGAAAGCCGGAAACCGTGCGGTCGGTCCGTCAGCCGCACGATCGGGCCTCGATCAGCTGATCAGCCGTACTGCCGTGCGTAGGCGCTGTTCATGACCTCGAGAACGTCCTCGAGGCCCATCTCGTTCAGCGTCTCGATGTAGTCGTTCCAGTCTTTCATGACGTCGCCGTTGCCGAGGATCCAGCCTTGCTGACGCTCGAGCATGTAGTCGCGGACCGACGGCCAGTAACGGTCATAGACCTTCTGCTCGTCGGCCGTGAAGGCGACACCGAGGAACTGGTCGATGAGGTAGTCCCCCTCGTCGTACAGCGCGATGCCCTCGAGCGCGAACTCGTTCGACCACTGCTCCTCGTAGCGGTAGTCCTGGAAGTACCCGCGGGCCTGCAGCTGCGAACCGATGCCCCAGAGCTGCGCGTTGACCGGCTCCGAGCTCTCGAGGACCGCGGCGGTGAACTTCGCCTCGCCGTCGACCATTTCATAGTGCTGGCCCTCGACACCGAAGTTCGCGAGCCGCCGGCCTTCCTCGGTGAACCAGAAGTCGAAGTACTTGATGGTCTCCACCTGATGCTCGTTGGTGTGGCCGATGGCCCAGCCGTCCGGCTTGATCGGGATGCGGCGGTGCTCCTCGATCCGCTTGCCGGAGACCGACGCGGGCGGCGCGAAGGCCTTGAACGAGAAGCCGTCGATCGAATCCGACAGGCTGTTGTAGCCGGCGGTCGAGGCGAACCAGTCGTGGGTCATGCCGCCGAGATCCTCCGACAGGAGGTACTCGCGTGCGGAAGACCCGCGCGTGAACACCTCGGCGTCGATCAGCCCCTCCTCGTACCAGCGCGCCAGGTTCGCGATACCGTCGCGATAGCCCTCGCCGGCGTAGGGGTGCTTGATCTTGCCGTCGTCGACATAGAAGTCGTGGTAGGTGTCCGACCCCGAGGAGCGGCCGTCCCACAGCGTGACGAGGCGGATCAGCTCCGGCCATTGACGCGCGAAGTACGGCACCTCGTCGGCCATGCCGTTGCCGTTCGGATCCCTGGTCTTGAACGCGCGCAACACCGCCTCGACCTCCTCGACCGATTCCGGCACCTCGAGACCGAGCTTGTCCAGCCAGTCGTAGCGGATGAAGTAGGCGCGCCCGTACTTGCCGTCCGGCAGGTAGGGGATGTAGTACATGTTGCCGTCGGCGGCGGAGATGGCCGAGGCGATCTCCGGGCGCTCCTCCAGGAAGGCCTTGATGTTCGGCGCGTGCTCGTCGATCAGATCGTTGAGCGGCACGAAGGCGCCTTCCGGGCCGTACTGGTTGACGAAGTCCTTCAGCCGGCTGGAACCGACGATGTCCGGGATCTTGCCGGAGGCGATCATCAGGTTGAGCGCTTCGACCTTGCCCGAGTTCTCGTCCGTGCGCATGTTGGCGCCCACGGTGTCGTTCCTGAGGCTGATGCCGGTCATCTCGCTCGCGGCCTTCTCGACCGGCCAGTCGTCGTCGTAGACCGGGTAGCGCGCGTGGTTCATCTGGATCGTGAGCTCGAGCGGCTCGTCGACGATGCGCAGGTCCTCGTTCGCCAGCACGGGCGTGCCGAGCACGGTGCCGGTCAGACAGGTCGCCAGTGCGGCGGCCAACGGGGTCGGTTTCATCATGGTTCCTCCTGTGGGTTGACTACTCATTCCTTCACGCCTCCGAGCAGGATTCCCTTCTCGAAGTACTTCTGCATGAACGGGTAGATGGTCAGTACCGGGATGATCGAGCAGACGATGATGGCCGCCGAGACGGTCTCGAACGAATAGCTCGCGTCGAACAACGTGGCCCCGAACTCCTGATCGTCGGACAGGGTCGCGATGGTGTGCCTGAGGAACACCTGCAGCGGAATCTTGTCGTCGTCCTGCAACAGCACCATCGCCCAGAAGAAGCCGTTCCAGCGCGACACGATGCAGAACAGCGCGATGGTCGCGATGGCGGGCTTGGACAGCGGCACGTAGACCTTCCAGAGCACCTGGAACTCGTTCGCGCCATCCATCCTCGCGGCCTCCTCGAAGGACTGCGGCACGCTCTCGAAGAAGTTCCGGAGCAGGATGATGTTGAAGCCGTTGACCGCGAACCCGATGATGATGCCGAAGTAGCTGTCGAGCAGCCCCAGGTCGCGCATGTTGAGGAAGAACGGTATCAGGCCCGCGTTGAACCACATGGTGAAGGCCACCGTCAGGTTCCAGAACCTGCGCCCGAGCAGCTGCGGCCGCGACAGCGCGTAGGCGCCGGGGATGATGAACGCGAGGCTCATCAGGGTGCCGCCGATGGTGTAGATGAACGTGTTCTTGTAGGAGATCCAGAACTGGGGATCCGACAGCACGTACCGGTAGGCCTCGATCGTGACGTCCACCGGCGTCAGGACGACCCTGCCCGCACGCGCCTCGAAGCCTGAACTGAACGACAGCGAGGCTATGTAGATGAAGGGGTACAGCGCCGAGATGGCGAACATCCCGATCAGCACCATGTTCGTGATGACGAAGATCTTGTCGCCGCGCGAGTAGAGATTCATGTTCGCCATGCGCTGTCTCCCGCTACCAGAGCGACGTGCGCGAATAGCGCTTGCTGATCGAGTTCGCCGCCACCACCAGGACGAAGGCGACCACGGCGTTGAACAGGCCCGCCGCCGCGGCGAAGTCGTACTGCCCGGCCTGGATGCCCTGCCGATAGATGAAGGTGTTGACGACGTCGGCGGTCTCGTAGGTCGCCGGCTGGTAGAGCAGGATGACCATCTCGAAGCTGACTTCGAGGATGTTGCCGATGCGGATGATCAGCATGATGATGATCGTGGGCAGGATCGACGGGATGGTGACCTTCCACATCATCTGCCAGCGCGAGGCGCCGTCGATGACCGCGCTCTCGTAGAGCGTCGGCGAGACGCCCGAGATGGCGGCCAGGTAGACGATCGACTGGAAGCCCGCCTCCTGCCAGATGCCCGTCCCGACGAAGATCGGGCGGAACCATTCCGGCTTGGTCAGGAAGTAGATCGGGTCGATGCCGAACCACCCGAGCATGGTGTTGATGACGCCCGCCGACGGCGAGAAGGCCGTGATGACGATGCCCGCGATGATCACCGACGAGATGAAGTGCGGCAGGTAGACGACGGTCTGGGAGAACCGCTTGTAGGTCTGGTTCAACACCTCGTTGAACATCAGCGCCAGCAGGATCGGCACCGGGAACCCGATCAGCAGCGAATAGAAGCTGATGATGACCGTGTTCTTCAGGGCCCGCAGGAACTGATCGCTGGCGAACAGCGTCTGGAAATGCTCGAACCCGATCCACGGGCTGCCCGCGACACCACGAAATACCGAATAGTCCTTGAAGGCGACCTGCAGGCCGTACATCGGCTTGTAGAGAAAGAGCAGCAGCCAGATGATCGTCGGCGCGAGCAGGACGTAGAGCTGCCATTCGCGCCGGAGGTGGCGAGCCAGCCACTTCAGTCCCTCCGCGACGCCCTGCCGGGACGGCGGTGTGACGTCGTCCGCCGATGCACCGATACCGGTCGACAACAGCGTGCCTGAGGCACCCGGTGCCGCCGCGGGGGCGCCGGTGCGCTCGAGCGCGGCCGTCCCGGTCGGCAGGACCGGATCGACCCGGCGCGAACGACCCTCTTCCGCGTCGGCCGGCTCGCGACCCTCGTCCGACGGCGGATCGGTCGGCGGCACGCTCATGCCCGCCTCCGCGCCTTGTCGACAGCGCCGCCCGGACTGTGGAGCGCCATGCCGCTCGCCTCGTCGAAGACCTTCACCCGGGCGGAGTCGACGTGGAAGCGGGCGATCTCGTTCAGGTGCGAGATGTCGCCGTAGGTGTCGGTCTTGATCACGAACGGCTCGCCGCCGACCCGCCCGTGCACCAGCGCCTCGGAGCCGAGCGGCTCGACCAGATCGAGCTCGATCGGCACGCTGCCCCGCTCGCCGCCCCCGTCGAGCAGCACGTCCTCGGGTCGGATGCCGACGACGACGCGCTGTCCGACCGCCGCGTGCAGGCCCTCGGCCGCGGGGAGCGGGATGCGGGCCGTGTCGCCGAGCGCCGCCTCCGGCCCGTCGGCGCCGGCGACGATCGTCGCCTTCACCTGATTCATCGGGGGCGAGCCGATGAACCCCGCCACGAACAGGTTGACCGGGTTCATGAACAGCTCCATGGGTGTCCCGACCTGCTCGATCCGCCCCCCGCTCATGACGACGATGCGATCGGCCAGCGTCATCGCCTCGACCTGATCGTGGGTGACGTACACACTGGTCACCCCGAGACGCGCGTGCAGGCGCTTGATCTCGGCGCGCATCTGGGTACGCAGCTGCGCGTCGAGGTTCGACAACGGTTCGTCGAACAGGAAGACGGCGGGGTGGCGCACGATCGCCCGTCCCATCGCGACCCGCTGGCGCTGGCCGCCCGAGAGATCGGCGGGCTTTCTCTCCAGATAGTCGGTCAGGCCGAGGATGCCGGCGACCTCGCTGACGGAGCGCGTGATCTCGTCCTTCGGAACGCGGCGGATGCGCAGGCCGAAGGCGATGTTCTCGGCGACGTCGAGGTGCGGGTACAGCGCGTAGTTCTGGAACACCATCGCGACGTCGCGGTCCTTCGGCGCGACCTCGTTGACCAGACGCTCCCCGATCGAGACGCGACCGTCCGATATCTCCTCCAGGCCGGCGATCATCCTCAGGGTCGTCGACTTGCCGCAGCCCGACGGACCGACCAGGACGACGAACTCCTTCTCCTCGATCGCGAGATCGATGCCGTGCACGACCTGCACGTCGCCGTAGCGCTTGACGAGCTTCTCGAGACGAACTCCGGTCATGACTCAGGTCTCGTTGCGTAGGTGGATGCGGGAGCCATGGCGTTCAGTCCGCGGTCGCCGGCGAGGTGCGCGAGCGGCCGCCCGGCGGCGCCTGCGCCTCGATGAACGCCATCAGGCCCGGGTGCTCGGCGAGCCTCTCGAGCTCGCGATCGAGCGAACCGATGTGTGCCACCAGCGCCGCCTCCGCGGTATCGGCGTCGCCCGCGGAGATCGCCTCGACGATCTTCCGATGATCGGCCAGCACCCCGGCGACGCGGCGGATGCTGTGCAGTCGCTCGAGATGACGAATCCGCAGGACGTCGACCTGAATGCGCTTGAGCGTCGCCCAGAACGCCCGCTGCCATCCGGAAGAACGCCTGGTGCAGCGCCTCGTCGAGCTGGAAGAACTGCTCGTCGTCCTTCCTCGCGAGTGCGCCGGCCTGCCTGACGAGGAGCTCCTCCAGCTCCTCGCGACGAGCCGTGTCCTCATGGCGCCCGGCCGAGCGCCGCACCGCCCCGATCTCCAGATGCAGCCGCACGAAGCAGCCTTCGAGATAGGTGCTGATGCGAACCGGCGTGACATACAGCTCGGCGAACACCCGCTGGATCTGACCGACCAGCCGCTCCTCCGGATCGATGACGAAATCGGCGAGCAGCTCCGACAGCGGCTCCGGGCGATCCAGCAGAACGGGAGGGCTGGAACTCATGGAGAGTAAAGGCTCCGATATGCCTGAAAGCACGACAAAGACATCAGTCGATGAGCTGTCCCGCAACTTTCCTGATCTTCCAGGGAATCAATCCCTGTCTTCTACCATACCAAGAGAAATATTTTCACGCTGCCGCGGGCCGATCACGGGAATCGGCAGACGACGAGCGAGCGGAAGGCGAACGACTCCACCCGGCACACGATCCGCTCGGCGCTCTCCGGCCGTCCATGGACACGTTCCGGGAGGGCCAGGACGCGCGGAAACGGGGGTCGTGGCGATCCTGTTCGGAAGCGCGGAGGCGGGAGGAGTTCGATGCGTTCCTTCCCGGAGGGGAGATTCCGTGCGCACGCGCGCACGATCCGATGACTACCCTCTCTGACCACTTGTCCCGACGATGTCCCCTCCGCGCGCCGCTCTTCATCGCCGCCGGGTCGAGTCTTCAGGTCTCCGGCAGTGCCGTGTGCGGGCACAACGCGCCGCGCGTCATGACGACGGTCGCGGCGCAGGCGTGCGCTCTCCGGAGCGCCGTCTCGACGTCGATTCCGGCGAGCGTTCCCGCGAGGAACGCGCCGGCGAACGCGTCGCCCGCGCCGGTCGTGTCGAGCGGCTCGGCGATCGGCTCGAGCGCGAGTTCGAGCGTGACGTCGCCGCGCACGAGCACGTCCCGTCCGCCGTCCTTGACGACGACGCGCCCGGCGCCGAGGTCGAGGTAGCGACGCGCGACCTCCTCGGCGGAACCCGTCCCGAAGCACAGCGCCTCGTCCTCGACGCCGGGCAGCACGATGTGGGCGAGCGCGGCGATCCGCTCGATGCTCCGGCGCATGTGCGCGGCGTCCGTCCAGAGCCGTGGGCGGATGTTCGGATCGAACGCGACCGTGCAGTCACCGCGCGCATCGCCCAGCACGGCGTGCAGCGTGTCGAGATCCCCGGGAGGCAGGATCGCGAGCGTGATGCCCGAGAGGTAGACGAGGTCCGCGTCCGCGACACGCCGGGCGAGTCGCTCCCCGTCGTCAGCGAGACGGCGCGCGGCCGACGTGTCCCGCCAGTACGAGAACGAGCGCTCGCCCCCGTCGAGGTGGATCGCGTAGAGCCCGAGCGTGCGGTCGTCGAAGCGAGGGCTGTCGCCGATGTCGATGCCGTGCTCGGCGAGAAAGGCGTCGAGCTGGCCCGACAGAGCGTCGCGTCCGAGGCCGGTATGGAAGCCGACGCCGTCCTCCTCGCCGAGATAGGCACGGGCGTACCAGAGCGTGTTGAAGACGTCGCCGGCGAAGCCTTGCCGCCAGAGGCCGGGGGCCTCGGGGAACAGCTCGACCATGCACTCGCCGATACCGAGCAGGCGGCGACTCATCGGACACCACCCAGGGAGCGACTCGGGGCCTGACTCGGGGCCTGACTCGAGGCGTGGTCCGGGACGTCATCCGGAGCGCCACCGAGAGCGCCACCGAGAGCGCCACCGAGAGCGCCACCGAGGACATCGTCGACCGGCACCGTCGCGCGCGCGAGTCGTCGCCGGTCCGATCGATCGGCGGCCACGCGCCCCGGCCTCCGGTGGCTCGCGAAAGGACATCGCTCGTTCAATCGTTGCTCGCTCATGCGGTGCCGGGCTCCCCGGTTCTCGACGGACGGTGGCGAGACTCGCACGGGAGCGACCCGGACGTCGAGCGTCCCGGCAGGCGGAAAGCACTCGACGAGACATCCCGGCTGGCGACTCCCTCAGACGTCCGGTCGCACCGCGTGAAGTGTCGGTTCGGCGATCCAGCCCTCGAGTGGATCGCTCCCCGGCGGTTCGCCGAACCCGGCGTCACGCCGTGTCCACGCCCACGCGGCTTGCGCGGCGCAGAGCAGCGCGTCGAGACGATCCGCCATCGGGTCGTCGAGCAAGGCGTTCGCGAGCGGCTCGGGCACGCGAGCGACGACCCCGTGCGTGCGAACGAGCGAGTCGTCGAGCAAGGCGGCGAGCAACGCCCGGCGTGCGGCTCCCTGCCCGGCGCCCTGCCTCGCGCGCACGTCGTTCTTGTAGCTCCGCCGGCCGATCAGGTGACGCGCCAGCACGCCCGGATAGGCTTCGACCACGATCCGTGCGGGATCGCCATGTTGCAAGCCGGGCACCGCGACGCCGGCCGCGCGCAACCGCGGCGCCCCCTCGTGGAACATCAGCCCCACGGGAACGCCGTACAGCTTCTGCGGGCTGATCGCACCGGCCGCGACGTCGGTCGAACGGCGGTGCTCACGGTCGCCGGCCACGCGCGGCGCGCGGTAGGCGTCGAGCGCGGCGCGGAAGTCCGACCGCGAGAGCGTCGCGGCGTGATCGACGTAGCCCGCCCAGTCGCGCGGCCAGCCGATGTTCTCGATGAAGCGTCGCGCCTGCCCGAACGGGAAGTCGCAGCCCGCGATCCACGGACCCGGACGAGCGAGCAACGCGTCGAACGCGGCGAGCTCCGGCAAGGTCTCGAGCGTCTCGACGTGCAGCGTGTCACCGTCCAGTCGGCAGGCGACGACGGTGACGGGCTTGCGCCGGCTCGGCGTGCTCGTGAAATCGATGCCGAGCACTTTCATGTCCAGAGCCTCATGCCTTCAGAGACGATCGGCGGGCGAGCCGCGGCGACGAACTCGACCTGTCCCACGTTCGCTGGAAACGCCACCGGTAGCAACGCCGTACCGCCGCCCTTACCGCCGCGATGAAAGGCTCGGCCGTGACGGCGATCACACGCGGCGTGCCGAGATTCCTCCGGGCGAACGTCCGCACCCGGCACGTCCCTGCCCGGACGGCCCTCGTCGGGAAAGCGTGTCGTCGATCGCGCCTTGTTTGGAGTATGCTCACCTCGCGACGCGGTTCCGCTCGTCGGATGAAAATGGGAACGGAGTGAGAGGCTCCGGCTGCCCCCGCAACTGTAAGCCACGCACGCCCGGCTGCACGCCCACTGGACGCCACTCGTCCGGGAAGGGAGTCGAGGCTGTCGTCCCCGGACGACCGTGGCGAGCCAGGAGACCTGCCCCGTCGCACGTTACTCGCCGGACGGGGTGTTCCGGGCGTGGCACGGTATCGCGGCTCCGTCGAGGAGCGCCTTCGCGGACCTCTGCCTCCCCCCACGCTCCTCCGGTCATCAGGCGGCAACGGGCGGCGCGGCGGATCATTCACGAACCCTTCACGGATCGGCACGACCCGGCTTCACGGCGGACGACGCGTGGCGAGGGTGTCCGCTCGTGTCCGCGTCGCCGCCCCGGCGAGCTCGCCGCCGCGCTCGTCGTCACGGCGGCACTCGCCGGCGCGCCGCTCCGCGCCGACGAGACGCTCGACCTGATCGTCGTCACGGCGAGCGAGGAGCGCACCGGCGACGCGATTCTCGAGGATCACGTCGGCACGCACTCGCGTATCGGACCCGAGCGCCTCGCCCGTCGCGACGTGACGCTCGACGACGTGCTCGGACAGGAGGCGGGCGTGCAGAGCCGGCGTGTCGGCGGCTTCGGCAGCTTCGCCTCGATCACCGTGCGCGCGGCGAGCCCGGCGCAGACGGCGGTCCTGCTCGACGGCGTGCGACTCGACAGCGCCGGCTCCCCGGTGATCGATCTGTCGACGCTGGACCTGCTGGCCCTCGACGCGATCGACGTCTACCGCGGCGTGACGCCCCTGCCGTTCGGATCGGGCGGAATCGGCGGAGCGGTGAACCTGGTGACGCCGCGCGTCACGCCCGGTGCGGCGTTGACCCGGGCGGGCTTCGGCGTGGCCAGTTTCGGCACGGCGCGCGTCGAGCTCGCCCACCGCGCCCGCCACGGCCGCTGGGACACGGTCGCCGCCACCGGCGCGCTCGCCAGCGAGAACGACTACCCCTTCGTCGACTCGAACGGCACGCCGCTGAACGCCGACGACGATCGGCGCGAACGGCGCAACAACGCCGCCGTGCGCCGCATCGGCGTGCTCGGCAAGCTCGGCACCGCGCACGGCGAGCACGCCCGTACCGATTTGCTCGTGCAGCTCGGCGAGCGCCGCCTCGGCGTTCCCGAGTGGCGCAACGCAGAGGCGAACGACGCTCGCCTCGACACCGGCACACGGCAGCTGCAACTGAGCCACGTGCGCGATCGGGTCGGTGCCTGGGACGGTCGTCACACCTTCTACCTGCACGCCGGGGACGACCGCTTCGACGATCGCGACAGCTCGGTCGGACTCGGCGCCCAGGACACGCTGAGCCGCACGCGCACCACCGGGTTCGATACCTACTGGACGCGCCCGCTCGCCGCGGGCACGCTCGACCTGAAGGCGGAACTCCGACGCGAGGCGCTGGCGAGGCGCGACCGGATCGAACCGGTGAACGACCTCGATGCCCGGCGACACGCGCTCGGACTCTCCACACGCTGGACGGGCTACGCGCTCGACGGGCGTCTGGTCATCGCCCCCACATTGCATTGGCGGGTGAACGACGACGATCTCGAGCGGCCGAACACCCGGATGGCGACGCCGCGCACCAGGCGCCGCACCGACACCCTCTCTCCCGGCATCGGCCTCCGCCTTGACGCGCGCGACTCCCTCGCGCTGCACGCGAGCCTCGAGCGCCACGTGCGCGAGCCCGCGTTCGCCGAGCTGTACGTCGATACCGGACTCGTCAAGGACAACCCCGATCTCGTCGCCGAGCGCGGCCTGAACGCCGACCTCGGCGTCGAGTGGTCGAGCGGGCAGCGCCTCACGCTCGCCGCGGCCGTGTTCGCGAGCGAGCGCGACGAGCTGATCGTCACCACCTACGACTCGCGCGGCGTCGGGCGGGCGATCAATACCGGCCGCGCATCCATCCTCGGTCTCGAGCTCTCGGGCACCTGGGCGCCGAGCGAGCGCTGGCGGGCGAGCGCGAACGCGACCGTCCAGGATGCGGCCAACCGCTCCGCCAGCCCCGTGCTCGACGGCCGGCAGCTGCCCGGCGAGGCGCGCGTCGAGCTGCACGCCGCGCTCCGCTATCGCCCTTCCGCACGCTGGCAGCTCCGGCTCGAGGCCGACACCACGCGCGGCCGCCACTACGACCAGGCCAACCGTCGGCCCGCGCGCGACGCGACCACGGCGAACCTCGGTCTCGAGCACACCCGCGGGGCCTGGCGCACCGCGTTCGCGATCGACAACCTCGGCGACCGGAACGTCGAGGACTTCAACGGTTTTCCCCGGCCCGGCCGGGCCTTCTCGCTGCACCTGTCCGTCGACCTCTAGGAGAGTCACCCTTCATGCATCATTCCCCCGCCCTTCCCGCCCGCGCCTCGCTCGAGGCCCGATACGCACTCCGGCCGCTCGGCCTGGCCGTCTGCCTGGCGCTGCTCGCCGGTTGCAGCAGCAGCGACGACGGCGCTTCGGCACCGGTTCCGCCGGATGCCGTCGAGATGCCGGACACGACCGGAATGCCCGGCACGCCCGGCGAGACGCCCGAAGATTTCCCCGGCGGGACGACTGACGAGACGCCCGACGAGACGCCCGACGAGACGCCCGACGAGACGCCCGACGAGACGTCCGACGAGATGTCCGACGAGATGTCCGACGAGATGTCCGACGAGACGCTCGACGAGACGTCCGACGAGACGCTCGACGAGACGTCCGACGAGACGTCCGACGAGACGTCCGACGAGACGTCCGACGAGACGTCCGACGAGACGCTCGACGAGACGTCCGACGAGACGTCCGACGAGACGTCCGGAGAGAATGGCGACACGCGTACCCTCGCCTTCGTGTCCGGCGCGACACCGGTGAGCTTCGATGCCGGCCAGATCGAGCGTTTCGAGCTCGGCGACGAGATCGTCTCGACCGGCGTCACCGCGGCCACGGGCTCGGACATCCGTGTGGCCACCGACGGCACGGACGTCTACGAGATCGGCCGCTTCAACCTCGACTCGCTCACCCGCTACACGCCGGACGACCTCGAGACACCCGTCTGGCAGTACTCGGTGACCGCCGGCGAGGAGAGCGCGCCGAATCCCTACGAGATCGTGTTCGCGAGCGAGACCAAGGCCTACGTCGTGCTCTACAACAGCCCGCGCGTCTGGATCGTCGATCCGACGGCGAGCACCGAGGCGAACTTCAAGACCGGCGAGATCGATCTCTCCGTTTACGACGACGACGGTGTGCCGAACGCGAGCGACGCGGTACTGGTCGACGGCAAGCTGTTCGTGCTGATGCAGCGTCTCGACGGGTTCACGCCGAGTCGCGACGGCTATGTCGCCGTCATCGACACCGCGACCGATACCGAGATCGACACCGGCATGGGCGAGGACGGCCTGTTCGGTGTGGCGCTCGAGTCGAGCAACCCCCAGGGGCTCTCCTACCTCGAGGCGAGCGACGAGCTCTACGTCGTCGGACGCGGTAACATCTTCGGCAACCCGAGCGTCGCGGGCGACCCCTACGACGGCGGCATCGAGGTGATCGACCCGACCAGCTACGCGCGCGACACGCTCGTCGACGACGGCACGGCGGACGACAACGACGGTTTCGTCGCCGACCTCCTGGTGCTGTCGCCGGAGAAGGGGTACATCCTGTACTACACGGCGTTCGGCGTGACCGCGCTGCGCCCGTTCGATCCGATGACGGGCATCGTGGCCGACGCCGCCGTGACGGGGTTCGAGGACGTCGACATCTCGGTGCTCGCCGAGGCGCCCGACGGACGCGTCTGGATCGGGCTGAACGACTCCGACCCCGAAGACGCGGACATCCTGCCCGGCTTCACGGTGCTCGATCCGAGCGACGACAGCGTCGCGATCGACCGCGTGACGACCGAGTTCAACCCGAACGGCATCGTGTTCGTCGAGGTGCCGACAACGCCCGAGGCGAACTGACGCGACAGGCGAAGGGCAGGGACGCCCTCGCCCGCCCGTGGTAGCGTTCCGGACGGGCGACGAGGATGAATCGCATGTCCGGATCCGAAGAAGAACCCGGCGACCCGGAAGACGGCGACGGCGATCGTGAATCGCGCCGAGGACTCGCCGGTGGTCGAGACGAGCCGAAGCACGGGCATGCGCACGGGCATGCGCACGGGCATGCGCACGGGCACGGGCACGGGCACGGGCACGGGCACGGGCACGGGCACGGGCACGGGCACGGGCACGGTGATGATCACGGCCACTACAACCATCTCGACCCGGTCGCCGCCCGCGTGCGGGCGCTCGAGACGTTGCTCGTGGCCAAGGGTCTCGTCGATCCGGCGGCCGTCGACCGGATCGTCGACACCTACGAGCACCGCGTCGGTCCCAGAAACGGTGCGCGCGTGGTCGCCCGCGTCTGGACGGACCCGGACTTCCGCGTCCGGCTGGAAGGCGACGCGACGGCCGCGATCGCCTCGCTCGGTTTCGGCGGGCGTCAGGGCGAGCACATGCGGGCGGCATTCAACACGCCGGAGGTGCACAACGTCGTCGTCTGCACGCTGTGCTCGTGCTATCCGTGGACCGTGCTCGGCCTGCCGCCCACCTGGTACAAGTCTCCTGCCTACCGCTCCCGCGTCGTGGTCGAGCCGCGCGCCGTGCTCGCCGAATTCGGACTCGCCCTGCCCGAGGGTGTGACGGTGCGCGTGCGCGATTCGACGTCGGAGCTGCGCTGGCTGGTCGTGCCCGAGCGTCCCGAAGGCACCGAGGGGCTCGACGAGGACGCGCTCGCCGCGCTGGTCACCCGCGACGCTATGATCGGCACCGCCGTCGTCGCACCACCCGGCACGGCGGCACCGGGCTCCAGCCCGGCCGTGAATATCGCCTCGTGAACGGTCCGCACGATGTCGGCGGCCGAGCGGGCTTCGGCAGCGTCGCGCCGGAGCCCGACGAACCGCTCTTCCACGCCGACTGGGAACGGCGCGTACTCGGCGTGACGCTCTGCTGCGGCGCGCTCGGCTACTGGACGATCGACGAGAGCCGGCACGCTCGCGAAAGCCTTCCACCAGCCTTGTACTGTTCGTCGAGCTACTACCGGATCTGGCTCGAGTCGCTCGAGCGGCTTCTCCTGCGCCACGGCGAGATCGTGCCGGAGGAGCTCGACGACGCCTACCCGTGCACGCCGGGGAAGGCGCGCGCACGACGACTTCCGCCCGAGCAGGTCCCCGCGACACTCGCACGTGGCGCCCCGACGGCGCGCGATGTCGACGCGGCTCCGCGCTTCGCCGTGGGCGACACCGTGCGCACCGTCGTGACGCACGTGCACGGTCACACGCGCCTGCCCGGCTACGCCCGCGACAAGCGCGGCCGCGTCGAGTCGGTGCACGAGGCCCACGTCCTGCCGGACACGTGCGCGCACGGCGCCGGAGAACATCCGGAACGGCTGTACACGATCGCCTTCGACGGCGAGACACTCTGGGGCAGTGGCGGGGAAGCCGGTCTGATCGTCAGCATCGAAGCCTGGGAGAGCTACCTTGAACCGGCCTGACACGACGCGACCGGACGCGGCCCGACCGGACGCGGACTCGCCTGACGTGGCCGGATCCGGGACGGTCCCGACGGACTCGGCTCGACCCGATCCGGCTCGGGCCGACGCCGCACGAGCCTCGACGGCACGATCGGACGGCAGTCGATCCGGCGCCGACCCGGCGACGGCATCACCGGTCTTCTCCGAACCGTGGCAGGCGCAGGCATTCGCCCTGGTGGAAAGCCTGCGCGAGCGCGGTCTGCTCGCCGGACCGGACTGGACGGCGGCACTGGCGCGGGCGCTCGACGCCCAGGATCCGACTCTGGCGGGCCACGACTACCACGACTGCCGGCTCGCCGCGCTCGAGACCCTGCTCGTCGAGCGCGAGCTCGTCGATCCCGGGGCGCTCGAGGCGACGGCCGCCGCCTGGGAGCGTGCCGCCCACGCCACGCCGCACGGCCAGCCGATCCTGCTCGACAACGATCCCGGTCTCGCGGGCGATCGCGCGAGCGTTCAGCGCGGCCAGGCGTCGAGCGCGCGGTAGCGCACTCCGCCGGGGTCGAGCACGGACTCGATCAGCTCGACGCGCTCGAAGCGACAGGCGAGCGCCGGGGTCGACAGCGGCGCCGGCGGCGGATGATCGACGCGTCGCGCGAGCGTCACGTGCGGTCGGAACGGGCGCTTGTCGACACGGATCGCGGCGCGCCCGGCGACGCTCCGCATCCGCTTGCCGAGCGCGAGCAACGCGGCCGGTGCCGCGGATGCGCCGAGCCACGTGACGCCCGCGTCGGCGCGCCAGCCGGGCTCGTCGAACACGACCTCGAGCGCGAGCGGCTCGTGCAGGCCCTCGTCGAGCGCCAACGCGACCTTCTCCAGCCGCGGCTCGTCGACGTCGCCGAGAAAGCACAGCGTCACGTGCAGGTTCTGCACCGGCACCTCGCGCCCGGCCACCGGCCAGTGGCGGGCGCGCCAGTCATCGATCGCGAGCGCGGCGTCGACGTCCGGCATCAGCGCGAGAAAGGTTCGCATCGGTGGTCGGCCCGCGGGAACGGGCGATGGCGGCAGCAGGTCAGCACTATACTGGCTCGGGATCGCCGGCCCCGCCGGACGATGGCGTGGCCACCGGAGACGGACGACATGACGAACGACACTCGCGATGCCGCGCCGGCCGGAGGCGCGGGAAGCGCCGCCCCGGCGGATCGCTCGCGCACGGCAGTCTTCGGACTCGGATCGATGGGCGAGGGCATCGCCCGCTCGCTGCTGCGCGCCGGACACGAGACGTCCGGGTTCGACGTCGTGGCGGCACGCGTCGAGGCGTTCCGCGCCGGCGGCGGCGCGCCGGGCGAGCCGGCCGAGGTCGCCGGGTCCCTCGACGCCGTCGTCGTGGTCGTGCTGAACGCGGCGCAGACCGAGAGCGTGCTGTTCGGCGAGGACGGGCTCGTGTCGCGGATGCACTCGGGCGCCGTCGTCCTCGCCTGCGCGACGGTGCCGCCGGACTTCGCCCGGGCCATGGCGGCGCGCTGCATGGAGCACGGCGTGCACTATCTCGATGCACCGATCTCCGGCGGTGCGGCCAAGGCGGCGAGCGGCGAGCTCTCGGTCATGGCCTCCGGCACGCCCGAGGCTTTCGCCGCGGCCCGACCCGTGCTCGAGGCGATCGCGACGACCGTGTTCGAGCTCGGTGACGCGGCCGGTGCGGGATCGGCGATGAAGGCGGTCAACCAGCTCCTCGCCGGCGTGCACATCGCGGCGACGGCCGAGGCGCTGACGTTCGGCATGACGCAGGGTGTCGAGCCCGCCCGCTTCGTCGAGGTCATCAGCCGTTGCGCCGGGACCAGCTGGATGCTCGAGAACCGCGCACCGCACATCGTCGACGGCGACTACACGCCACGCTCGTCGGTCGACATCTGGCCGAAGGATCTCGGCATCGTGCTGGACATCGCGCGCGGTGCGGGGTTCGGGGCACCGCTGACGGCCGCCGCGCTCCAGCAGTTCCTCGCCGCGTCGGGCTCGGGACTCGGCGGCGAGGACGACGCGGCCGTCGCCAAGGTCTACGCGCGGAACGCCGGCCTGACGCTGCCGGAACCGGGCGACGGGAAAGGGTGACGGAGACGCCTCGCGGTCCGGTCCGCCGGCGTCGATCGACGTCGAGCCCGTGGCCGCGGGGGTCCCGATCCCACCGCGATCGACGCACCCGGTGCCCCCCCGGTTGACCGCTCCGACATCCGCTCGCTACTCTCGAAGCGCCGCGTCGCCGACGCCTCTCGACGGAACCCGTTCCCGATGACCCGACCCTTCGCCCTCCTCCGGAAGCTCGCCGCCGCGGCGTCGCTCGCGGCGCTCGCCCTCCCGTTCACCGTTCCCGCGTTCGCCGCCGAGAAGATCAGTGTCGCCGGCATCTACACCCAGCCGATCCAGCAGAAGTGGGATGCACGGCTGCACCTCGCGCTGCAGGCGCTCGAGGACGCCGGCGAGATCGACTACGAGTACTCCGAAAAGGTCGCCAACACCGATTACGTGCGCGTTCTCCGAGAATACGCCGACAGAGAAACGGACCTGATCGTCGGCGAGGCCTTCGGCATCGGCCGCGAGGCGCGCAAGGTGGCCGACGACTACCCCGGCGTCGCGTTCCTGATGGGCGATCCGTTCGAGCCGCACGGCGACAACTTCTCGGTGTTCGACAACTACATCCACGAGCCGTGCTACCTGATGGGCATCATCGCCGGCTCGATGACCGAGTCGAACCGCATCGGCATGGTCGGCGGTTACCCGATCGGCGAGGTCAACCGCCTCTTCCACGCGTTCATGGCGGGCGCGCGATCGGTCAACCCCGAGGTCGAGTTCAAGGTCACGTTCATCGGCTCTTGGTACGACCCGCCGAAGGCCAAGGAGGCCGCGTTCGCGCAGATCGAGGCCGGTGCCGACATCATGTACGCCGAGCGCGCCGGCGTCGTCGACGCCGCCCGCGAGAAGGGCATCCTCGCCTTCGGCAACGTCAACGACATGAACAAGGAGGAGAACGGCACCGACGTCGTCGTGACCAGCGCGCTGTGGCACATGGAGGACGCGATCGGGCACGCCGTCGAGCGCGTCAAGGCCGACGACTTCGCCGCCGAGAACTACAAGGAGTGGACGATGATGGCGAAGGGCGGTGCGTCGCTCGCCCCGTACTACGAGTTCGAGGAGCGCATCCCCGCCGACGCGAAGGCCAAGGTCGAGGAGACCATGGCGGCGATCCTCGACGGCTCGTTCACCGTCGAGATCGACGACGAGGAGCCGAAGTCGACGTACTGACGGCGCCCACCGGACGCGCGATCGGAGCGCGCGCGTGACCTCGCCGGTCGGCCCCGGCGGCGTGCCGCCCGATGCCGGCTTCGAGGCGGCGTCGGAACCGGGCCCGGACTCGACGGTGAGGCCGAAATCGGGACGGGGGTCGGAACAGGGGTCGGAACCGGAATCGAGGGCAGGAAGCGCACCACCGGCCGACGCCCCGGTGGTGCTCGAGCTTCGCGGCATCACGAAGCGCTTCGGTCGCGTTGTCGCCAACGAGGACGTCTCGCTGACGCTCGCGCGCGGCGAGATCGTCGCCCTGCTCGGCGAGAACGGTGCCGGCAAGACGACGCTGATGAACGTCCTGTTCGGCCACTACCGGGCGGACGCGGGCAGCATCGACGTGTACGGCGAACCGTTCGCGAACCACACGCCCGACGACGCGCTGGCCGCCGGCGTCGGCATGGTCCACCAGCACTTCACGCTGGCCGAGGACCTGTCGGTGCTCGACAACGTCGTGCTCGGCACCGAGTCGCTGTGGCAGCCGTTCAGCCGACGCGGACGCGCGCGCAGGCGGCTCGCCCGCATCGTCGCCGACACCGGCCTCGCCGTGCCGCTCGACGCGCCCGTGCGCACGCTCTCGGTCGGCGAACGCCAGCGCGTCGAGATCCTGAAGGCGCTGTACCGGGACGTGCGCATCCTGATCCTCGACGAGCCGACCGCGGTGCTGACCCCTCAGGAGGTGGACGACCTGTTCGAGCGTCTGCGGCGCATGGTCGCCGACGGGCTCTCGATCATCGTCATCTCGCACAAGCTACAGGAGGTGCTCGCGCTCGGTGATCGCGTCGTCGTCCTCCGTGGCGGGCGCGTCGTCGGCACCGCGCGCACGGCGGACGTCGACCGGAACGCGCTCGCCGACATGATCGTCGGGCGCCGCATCGAACGGCCCGACGCGGGTGCACACGATCCGGGCGAGACGTTGCTCGAGATCGTCGGCGGCACCGTGCCCGGAGACGGTGATGCAGGCGGTGGCGCACGCGGGAGGGCGATCGGCAGTGCGCGGAGCGGTGCACGTGACACCGCACCGAGCGGCGCACGCGAGGGCGTGCGCGGCGGCAAGCCGCGTCTCGACGACGTGAACCTCGCGGTGCGCGCGCGCTCGATCGTCGGCGTCGCGGGCGTCTCCGGCAACGGCCAGGAAGCGCTCGCGGAGGTGCTGTCGGGACTCCGCACGCTCGACGCCGGCACACTTGCCATCGACGGGCGCATGCTCCGCGCGCCGACGCCGCGCGCGCTGACCCGTCTCGGGGTCGCCCGCATCCCGGAGGACCGCCACCGCCACGGCGTCGTCGGCGAGATGACCCTGTGGGAGAACCTCGCGCTCGAGGAGAGCGGCACGCGCCCGCTCTGGCGCGCGGGCCTCGCGCTCGATCGCAGCGCCGCCCGCGCGCACGCCGAGCGTCTGCTCGCGCGCTTCGACGTGCGCGCGAGCGGCGTCGAGCAGCCCGCCGCCCTGCTCTCGGGCGGCAACATGCAGAAGCTGATCCTCGCCCGGAACCTCGCGCGGGCGCCGCGCCTGATCCTCGCCAACCAGCCGACACGCGGGCTCGACGAGGGCGCGATCGCGGCCGTCCACACCGAGCTCCTGGCCGCGCGCGACGCCGGTGCCGGCATCCTCCTGATCACCGAGGATCTCGACGAGTTGCTGCGCCTGGCCGACACGGTCGTGGTCATGCACGACGGGACGCTGTCCGCGCCGCGCCCGGCCGCCGGACTCGACGTCCGCGCGCTCGGGCTCGCGATGACCGGGGCGGCGGCGTGAGGCTGGAGCTCCGCGAATCGACGCCGTGGTGGCTCGCGCTCGCGGCCCCGGTGCTCGCGATCACGCTGTCGCTGCTGCTCGCCTGCGTGCTGATCGTCTGGACCGGCGAGTCGGTCGTCGCCGCCCTCCGGCTGATGCTCACCGGCGCCTTCGGCACGACGTTCGCGGCGACCGAGACACTCGCCCGCGCGATCCCGCTGACGCTGACCGGACTCGCCGCCGGCATCGCGTTCCGCGCGCGCTTCTTCAACATCGGTGCCGAAGGCCAGCTGTACGCCGGTGCCCTCGCCGCGACCGCCGTCGGCACCGGGCTGGTCGCGCTGCCCGCACCGCTGATGGTGACGACGCTGTTCGTCGTCGGCGCCGCGGCCGGCGCCTTGGCGCTCGTGCCGTCGTGGTTCCTGAAGACCCGGCTCGGCGTCGACGAGGTCGTCACGACGCTGCTCCTGAACTTCGTGATCCTGCTGCTCGTCGGCTACGCGCTCGAGGGACCGATGAAGGACCCGATGGCGATGGGCTGGCCGCAGAGTGCACCGATCGTCGACGCCGGCCTGCTGCCGCCGCTGATCGAACGCACCCGGCTGCACGCCGGTCTGTGGGTCGCGATCGGCGCCGCCGCGCTCCTCTGGCTCGCGCTCCGCTACAGCCCGTTCGGGTTCGCCGTGCGCGCGCTCGGGCTGAACGCGGACGCGGCACGGCACGCGGGCATCCGCCCGACCCGGACGCTGTTCGGGGTCGCGCTCGCCAGTGGCGCGCTCGCGGGCATGGCCGGGGTCTCGGAGGTCGCGGGACTGAAGGGCTACCTGACGCTCGACCTGTCGCCGGGGTTCGGCTACACCGGCATCGCCGTGGCGATGCTCGCCGACCTGCACCCGCTCGGCATCGTCCTGTCGGCGATCTTCCTCGCCGGCATCACCGTCGGCGCCGACTCGATGAGCCGCGCCCTCGACGTGCCGAGCTACATCGCCGACGTCATGGTCGCGAGCGCCGTCCTCGCCGTGCTCGTCGGGCTGATGCTCGCGCGCTACCGCGTGCGCCGCCACTGAGCCGCCGCTCCGGACCCCGTCATGGACATCCTCGAGATCCTGTTCGGCGCGAGCTTCTGGGCGGCGACCGTGCGCATCGCCTGCCCGCTCCTGTTCGCCACCCTCGGGGAGCTGATCTGCGAGCGTGCGGGCGTGCTGAACCTCGGCATCGAAGGCATCATGACGGCCGGCGCGATGAGTGGCTGGCTCTGGGTCTACCAGGGGGGCGACCTGTGGGGTGCCGTCGCGTTCGCCGCGTGCGTCGGTGCGGCGTTCGGCCTCCTGCACGCCGCGTTCACCGTCTCGCTCGGGCTTTCCCAGCACGTCACCGGCATCGGCGTGACGCTGCTCGCGTCGAGCCTCGCCTACTTCGTCGTCAAGATGCTCCTGCCCGAGAGCACGACGCCGCCGAAGATCGAGCCGTTCGCCATCTGGGCGGTACCGGTGCTCGCCGATCTCCCGTTCGTCGGCTCCGCCTTCTTCCGCCACACGCCGCTGACCTACGCGGCGTTCCTCGTCGTGCCGCTCGTCGCCTACGTGCTCTACCGCACGCCGTGGGGGCTCGCCGTGCGCATCGCCGGCGACAACCCCGTCGCGCTCGAGGCGCAGGGCATCGACGTGATCCGCCTGCGCACCCTGGCCGTCATGCTCGGCAGCGCGCTGATGGCGGTCGGCGGGGCGTACCTGACGATCAGCGCGTTCGACGCGTTCTACTTCGGCATGGTCAACGGACGCGGCTGGATCGCCGTCGCGCTCGTCGTGTTCGCGTCATGGCGCCCGGGCAAGGCGCTGCTCGGCGCGCTCCTGTTCGCCGGTCTCGACGCGTTCCAGGTACGCCTCCAGCAGCAGGTCGGCGCGTTCATCCCGTACCAGTTCTTCCTGATGCTGCCCTACGTGCTCAGCATCGTCGCGATGGTGATCGTCGCGCGCAAGGCCGCCTATCCGAAGGCGTTGCTGAAGCCGTACCGGCGAGGCGAGCGGCTCTGACGAGGCGCTCGTCGTCGGTCGGGTCGGTCGCTCAGGCTTCCTCGCCCGTCTCGTTGTGCGCGCCGATGAACCACGCGTCCTTGTCGATCACGCGGCTGATGCCGGTGAACAGGTCCGCCGTGTCCTCGTCGCCCGCCTCGCTCGCGGCATCGATGTTCTCCCGGAGCGACGCCCCGAAGGCCATGAAGCGGTCCCTCAACGCATCGACGTGGTGGTGCTGGTTCCGGGCCTCGCTCGGGTAGGGCTCGAGACCGGTCGAGCTCGCGACCGTCTGGCTCGTGCCGTGAGCCTGCCCGCCGAGAATCACGCAGCGCTCGGCGATCGTGTCGGCGTGATCGCGCATGCGCTCGGCCACGGCGTCGAGCAGTTCGTGGATGCCGATGAACGACGTGCCCTTGATGTTCCAGTGCGCCTGCTTGACGGCGAGCGTCAGATCGATCGCCTCGGCGAGACGCTCGTTCAGGAGACCGATCATCTCCTTGCGGGTGTTGTCGCTCAGGTTGCTGACGAAGGCGGTGGGCATGGCGGCGTTCTCCGGTGGGTGATGTTGAAGATGGAGAACGAGTCTACGAAAGGAGCACCTCCCGAGCCGTCCCGGTTGTCAAAGCTCCACGGGAGGGCTCGGCCAGGAATTGGCCAGGGACCGGTCCGGGATCGACCGCGGCTCGGCACGCGGGCCCGAAGCGCTCGCGAACGTCAGCTCTTCGGGTCGTAGGACGGCAGCTCGATGACGTAGGTGTCGACCATCCCCGAGTCGTACCAGTCCGAACCGAAGACCATGCGGGTGCCGGACGGGCTGATCGTCGCGTGCGGCTCGCCGAAGTAGGCGTTGTAGTCGCCACGCTCGGCATGCTTGCCGAACGAGCGGTGCTGGGCGAGTCGACAGGTCACCGGGTCGTCCGGATCGGTGTTCGCCAGGTAGATCTCCGAGAACAGCGCCGGCGCCTTGCGCCCGTTCTCGAACCACTTGAAGTCGTTGCCGATACTCGACATCAGCACCCAGCCGGGGCGCTTCCAGGCCTGCGCCGAGACATGGGTTCCGCTGGTCGTGTACGGGTAGCCCTGGGACTCGCTGATGATCGGACGGCAGCTGGCGTCCTCGAGATCGAACTCGGTCAGGTGGGCGACGCCCTGGCGGATGTCGTCGTCGCAGCCCTTCGGGGACGGGTCGAACACGGTCTGGAACAGCGCGTCGTGCCCCTCGGCGGTCGTGCCGACGTTCGAGTGCTCGTCGGTCTTGGCCATGTCCATCGAACGCTCGACCGTCTTCAGGTCGGGCGTCAGCACGTCACCCTGAAACCAGACGCGCTTGCCGCTCGGTCCGGGCATCGGCGCGTACCACTCGTTGTAGTCGGTGCCGTCGCCGATCGGCATCGTGTGCACCTCGTCGGTGCTCGGCTTCCAGGTCAGCGCGATCCACGAGCCGTCCTTGCGCTTGCAGCGGAAGCCGAACAGGTCGTCGTCGAGAGGCGGCATGTGCACGTCCCCGCCGGCGACCGGCATGACCCCCTCGCCGCACTCCTCCTTGAAGTCGCGGACGGTCTCCGCCGCCCCCGCCTTGACGCTGTAGCGCTTGAACTCGCCGAGGTCCTGCTTGTACTGGCTGACGTAGTAGAAGACGTCGGGGTCGGTATGGCTCCACCACACCTCCTCGAGATCGGCCGGCACGAAATCGACGTTCCTGACGAACTCGTAGGTGTGCCCGTCGACCAGGAAGTGACCGGACCTGCCGCCGCCGCTCTGATAGAGCATGAGCAGGGATTCGTCGGCGTTCCACGCCTGGATCGTGCTGTAGACCGGCTTCCTGACGGTGCCGACCCGGCTGTCGGTGATGCGCATGACGGTCGTGCCGAAGGCGGGATCGCGGTAGCGCTTCATGAACGGCGGACGCTTGACCGGTTTCACCGCGACCCGCTCGTTGTGCGTGACCAGCCCCTCGCAGAGATCGGGTCCCTCGGCCCGGGCGCCGGTGGCGAGCGCGAGCCCGACGAGCGCGCCGAGCAGCGTGGCGACGGGACGGATCGGGTGCGAACGGCCACCCGGCACGCGTACGGCGATTCGGTCGGCGGTCGGTGCGGTGCGGTCTGATCGGGCGTTCATCGGCGGTCCGGGTCGGTCGCGTCGGGAGGGAGGAGCTCGGGGGCGAGGTGCTCCAGCCAGACGGTGTAGCCGTCGGCATCGAGGTGCACCCCGTCGCCGTCGTGGAGATCGCTGCGGAGGTTACCATCGGCGCCGGCGAGCGCCGGCGGCGGCGGGACGTATCTGTGACCACGGTTCGTGCAGAGAGTCTCCAGGCCGGCGTTCAGCGTGCCGATACGTGCGTTCGAGCGTGCGCCCGGATCGGGGCGCACGCGCTCGTCCACCGGCAGCACTCCGTGACACAGGACACGGACGCCGCGCGGCAACGAGTCGACGATGTCCACGTAGCGTGCCAGTATCGCCGCCGGCTCGTCGTGGCCGAGATCGTTCAGACCGATCGCCAGCAGCACGCCGTCGGCCCGCGCGAGCGAGCCGTAGGCGGGCAGGCGCGCGGCGAGCCCGATCGTGTCGTCCGAACCGATTCCGTAGTTGCTGGCTCGTACCGGGAGCGCCGCCGCCGGCATGCCCTCGGTCAGCGAATCCCCGAACAGGCGCCACCCGCCACTCGGCAGCGCGGCGTCCCCGCGCCGGTGGAAGGCGAGTCGGTCACGACGATAGGCCGTCAGATGAGCGGGCGTCGGGTCGAGCGCGTGACGCCACGCGTCGGCCGTGTCCGAACGCCACAGGAGCGACAGCAGAGCGATGTGCAGCACGACGAGATACCCGAGGGCGAGCGGTCGCACGCGCCCGTGCATGTCGCGACGCACGTCCGGGCGGACGACCGTGGCTGACGTCGCGGCGCATCCGGCGCCGCAACGCCCGTGAGCGCCACGCCGCCCGTGAGCGAGACACCGCGGAGCACCGGACGGTTCGCCGAGCTGGACGTGTTCCGCGGCATCGCGGCGCTGACCGTCGTGCTCTATCACTACCTCTTCCGCTTCGACCAGCTCTACGAGCTCGAGACGCTGTCGGTCGAACACCTCTGGCTCGGTCGCTACGGCGTCCACTTCTTCTTCCTGATCAGCGGCTTCGTCATCTGCTGGAGCCTCTCGAACGCGCACGGTCTCGGTACGTTCCTGGTCTCGCGCGTCTCGCGCATCTACCCGGCCTACTGGGTGGCGATCATCGCGACGTTCACGCTCGTGGCCATCGCCGGCCTGCCCGGGCGGGAAGTCGGTATCGGCCCCTTCCTGTTCAACTTCACGATGCTGCAGGACTTCTTCTACGTACCACGCGTCGACAGCGCGTACTGGACGCTGACCGCCGAGCTGACCTTCTACTTCTGGATCGTGCTCGCCTACCTCGCCGGCCAGCTGCACCGGGCCGAGCTCGTGTTCCTGCCGCTGATGCTGCTCGGTGCGCTCATCCATCTCGAGCTCGTCGAGATCCCCTCGCGCGTGGCGCTCGTCCTGCTCGCCAAGCACGCCAACCTGTTCGGCGCCGGCATCGTGTTCTTCCGCCTGCACGAGAGCGGCGGCGGTCGTGCGGCCACGCGCACCGCCCTGTGGTACCTGCCCCTGTCGGCGGCGGTCAACTTCGCCGTCTATCCGCCGATCGACGCCCTGTTCGTCAGCTCGTTCTACCTCGTCTTCCTGCTCGCGGTGCGCGGGCGGCTCCGCTGGATATGCCGTCGTCCGCTGCTCTGGCTCGGCGCCATCTCGTACTCGCTCTATCTCCTGCATCAGAACATCGGCTACGTGATCATCCGCGCGGTGGAGTCGTGGACGGGCTCGGAACGGCTCGGGATCGTCGTCGCCCTCGCCGTCGTGCTGCTCGCCTCCGATCTTCTCGCGCGCACCGTCGAGCGGCCGGCGGCACGACGCATCCGGCGTCTCGTCAGCGCGCGCACGAGGGAGCGCCCGTCGTCGGGCGCCGCGTCCGCCGACCGATCGGAAGGCTGAACGTCGGCTCGTGCGGCGATCGCGTGCGCCGTCGTCACGTCCGAGGAGCGCCTGCCCGAGTGCTCGGCAGGGGCCGGCCGTCGCGCGATCGTCGGACGTCCGGCCGAGCCTACCGCCGCCGCTTGCCGCGAAAGCGCTCCGGATCGTTGGCGATGCGGTACAGCCGGATCAGATCGACGACACTCCAGATCGCGAGTATGGCGAAGAACAGGAGAACCGGCACCGCCAGGATGCCGAGGATGTCGTCCATGTTGCTCTGCACGCGCCGCAGCCCGAGCCTTCCGGCGGCCTCGGCGCTCGCCGAGGTGTCGCGCATCGACCAGCCGGCGACGAGCGAACCGAACAGTCCGATGGCGAGCGCCACCAGACGCAGCCGGACGGCGGTACCGACGAGGGGCGAGGACGGCGAACGTCGATCGTGGTCTCCAGGCAAGCGCACCTCCGGTTACAGGCGTGGCCGATCGCGGACGCGAATCACGCTATCACGCCCCTTCCGAGAAGCGTCAACAATCCGGCGAAAACGTGCGGAATCTCGCGGATCACGCCGATGACGGACCCGCGTGACGAATCCCGTGACATGGCGGATCGGGGGCTCGTTCAGGCTCGGTTCAGACCGAATTCAGGTGCCGTTCAGACACGGGCCAGGCACCGTGCGGGCCGGGAATCGAACCGTCCCGGACGCTTGCCGCCGCGGCACGGCCCCTGCAGACTCGGACGTGCCGCGGCCCGCGTCAGGGCTGTCCATGGAACCGTGTCATGCCTGCATCCCTACCCGTTCGAGACGCCACGTCACGGCGCTCGCTCCGACATCCGGCTCGACGTCCGACCCGTCATCGCGCCGCCGCGCCCGTCGCCTTCCTCGCCGCCTTCCTCGTCCTCGGCGGCTGCGCGGCGACGACGCGCACGATCGATCCCGAGAGCGAGGTCCACTACGACGCGAGCTACGATTTCAGCGACAAGAAGGAGATCGTCGAGGCGCTGACGTCGAGTCTGCTCGCCACGCCGCGCGTGCAGCAGGTGTCGGGCAAGCCGGTCATCGTCACCTATGGGGTGGCCAACCAGACCTCCGAGCACATCGACACCGGCGGCATCACCGACGCGATCCGTCTCGAGCTGATCCAGTCGGGCCAGTACCGCTTCCTCAACCGTCGGCAACGCGACAACGTGCTCGACGAGACCGACTACCAGTACGCCGGTTTCGTCCCGCCCGAGCAGCGCGTCGCCGAGGGACGTCAGCTCGGTGCCGACTACATCCTGTCGGGCACGCTGCGCTCGATCGAGAAGCGCCAGCCGCGCCAGTGGCGACTGAACAAGCGCAAGCTCGTCTACTACAGCATGACGCTCGAGCTGACCGACCTGCAGACCGGCGAGCTCTCGTGGGCCGACGATGTCGAGATCGCCCGGGAGTCCTCGCAGCCGATCATCGGGTGGTAGCGACCCGGCGAACGCGGGCGCTGTCGCACGTGAGGTGGCGCGCGCAGCGGCGCGCGCAGCGGCGCACACGGCGTCTCGCCACGGCGCTGCTCGTGGCGTCGTTCGCGAGCGCCTGCGCGACCCCGGGCGTGATCGATCGCGCTCGCGGCCAGCTGCGCGGCGGCGACGCGAACGCCGCCCTCGAGACGCTCGCCGACGCGGACGTGCCCTCGCGTGACCGTCTCCTTCTCCTGCTCGATCGCGGCCTCGTCGCGCACGCCGCCGGACGCCATCGCGACAGCATCGCCGCGTTCGCCGAGGCCGACGACCTGATCGAGCGGCTCGACATCGTCAGCTTGCGCGAGCAGGGCGTGGCCCTGGTCGTCAACGACCGCGCGAGGAGCTATCGGGGAGAGTCCGGCGAGCGGCTCTGGATACGCACCTTCCAGATGCTCAACTACCTCTCTCTCGGCGAGCCCGAAGGGGCGGCGGTCGAGGCGCGGCGTGCGCTCGTCGTGCTCGACGAGCATCCCGAGACGCTCGCCGCCGACGCCGTCACGCGACTGCTCGTGGCGATGTGCTTCGAGGCGGCCGGTCAACCCGAGAGCGCGGCGGTCGAGTACCGCAAGCTTGCCGCCGCGACGAGCACCGGCGCACCGCCCGGCGTGCTCCGCGCGGCGTGGCTCAACGCACGTCGCACGGCACGCCCCGACGAGGCCGACGCGCTCGCGAAGCGCTTGCCCGAAACGGTGCTCGCCGAGGCTCGACGCGAGCTCGAGGCGCGCGACGGCGAGCTCGTGCTGGTGCTCGCCGCGGGGTTCGTGCCACCCAAGCGCGCGGGCGACCTGTTCGTCTCGGCCGACCTCCGGATCGCCTTTCCCTACTACCCGGTCGGGTTCGACGGACGGGTGCCCGCGCTCGCGGTCCGGGTGGACGGCGAACCACGCACGTCGAGCGTCGTCACCACACGCCTGATCGATGTCGCCCGCGCGGCGCTGGAAGAGCGCGGTGCGCGCATCGCTGCCCGGCAGACGGCGCGCGTCGTGGCGAAGTACAACATCGCGCACAGCGTCTCGCGCCAGGACGAGCTCGCCGGGGAACTCGTCCGGCTGCTCCTGTTCGTGCTCGAACAGGCCGACACCCGCGGCTGGGAGACGCTGCCGGCGACGCTCTCGCTCGCCCAGGTGCCGCTTCCGGAGGGCGAGCACGACGTCGACGTGACGGTGAGCACCGGTACCGGCACCTGGCGGGCGAGGCTCGACGACGTCGCCGTCCGGGCCGGTCGAAGGACGTTCGTCAGCCTGCGTCCGGACGTCGCGGGCGAGCTTCGATACGCCGCGCGTCCGGATTAGGACCGGGACAGGTTGGGGGTCGATGCAACCCGATGAGGACTCGAGCGATTAGGCTTCGCGCCATTCGTAATCGCTCGGAGATCCTGCCCGCCGATGGCTCCACCTCGTCAACTACCCCGCTCCGCCCTTCGCGAATCCCCGCGCCTGCCCGCCGACGCCCGTCACGCCATCAGCCGCCTGACCTACGGGCAGTCGCCCGACCTCCTCGACGAGCTCGCCTCGCGCGGCACTGAGGGGTTCATCGCCCGTCAGCTCGACCCGGCGTCGATCGACGACTCGGCCTGCGACGCCGAAGTGGCCGAGTTCCGCCGCCTGTACCGTCCGGCTCACGAACTCGTCGGTCAGAACGCGCAGTGGCACGTGCAGAACGAGCTGGTCGGCATGACGCTGGTGCGTTCGGTCAAGAGCCGACGGCAGCTGCTCGAGGTCATGACGGATTTCTGGCACAACCACCTGAGCGTGAACTCGGGCAAGCGCCGCATCGCCTTCCTGCTGCCGAGCGACGACACGACGATGCGCCGGCTCGCGCTCGGACGCTTCGACGAGCTCCTGCTCGAGAGCGCGCGCAGTCCGTCGATGCTGGCGTACCTCGACAACCGCACGAGCCGCGGCGACCAGGTCCGGCCGCCGAACGAGAACTACGCGCGCGAGCTGCTCGAGATCCATACCCTCGGCGACGCGTCCGCGTTCAGCGAGGCGGACGTCGAGGCCGTCGCGCACGTGTTCACCGGCTGGACGATCGATCCGGGCAACTGGACGTTCCGCTACCAGGCCGACTGGAACCGCCTGGGGCCGTCCGCCGATCGCGACACGCTCGGCTGGCGGCCGGTGGCGGGGGACGGCAGCCGCGAGAACGGCGAGTCGCTGATCGCCCATCTGGCCCGCCATCCGACCACGGCGAGAAACCTTGCCCTGAAGCTCTGCCGACACTTCATCCGCGACTCGATCGGCGCGGATGACGGCACGGTGCGAAGTGTCGCCGAGAGCTATCTCGCGAACGGCACCGACATTCGCGCGACGCTCGCCACGCTGTTCGCGAGCGAGGCGTTCAGGAACAGCGCGGGCGCGCGTATCCGCCGCCCGAACGAGCTGATCTACGCGATGCTGCGCGCGACGTCGGCGGATTTCCCGCTGCTCCGCGAGAACCCCGAACGCTTCGGGCGCGAGGTTCGCGAGAACTTCATGCGTCTGAACCAGGTGACGTTCGAGGCTCCCTCGCCGAAGGGCTGGTCGTACGAGGACCGTGCGTGGATGGACGCGAGCGCGCTGATCCAGCGCTGGAACCTCGCGTTCCGGATCGCGGCGAACCGCTCCGACGGCGTGAACGTCGACCTCGGAGACTTCGCCATGGAGGCCGCGACCGTCGGCGAGTTCGTCGACGAGATCGGCACGCTCCTGATCGGCACGGCGCTGCCCGAGAGCGAGCGCCGCCACCTCCTCTCCCATCTCGGTGCCGAGGCCGGCGATCCGGTGACGCCGCGCATCCGCCTCCGGCGCGCGGCGATCGTCGGGCTGACGCTCGCCTCCCCCACCTTCCAGGCTCGCTGATCGTCATGGACTTCCAACGCCGCCGCCTCCTGCAGGCGCTCGCCGTCGCTCCGCTCGCCGCCTCCGGCGCCAACCGTCTCGCGTTCGCCGCGGACGGCGTTCCGAGCGACCACGCCGTCGTCGTGGTGTTCCTCCGCGGTGCGCTCGACAGCGTCGGGGCACTGATCCCGAGCGACGAGTCGGCCTACTACGACAACCGCCCCGGCATCGCCGTGCCGCGCGCGGGCCAGATCGACCTGAACGGACAGTTCGCGCTGCACGACGCGCTGCGCCCGCTGAAGTCCCTCTACGAGCAGGGCGATCTCGGCTTCGTCGTCGGCACCGGGCTCGACTCGGCGTCCTCGACGCGGAGCCACTTCGACGCCCAGGCGCGCATGGAAGGCGGTCTCTCGGGGCGCGTCGGCGCCGAAGGCTGGCTCGGGCGTCATCTCGCGCGGCGCGCGGGTGGCGACGACGCCATCTTCCGCGGCGTCGGCATCGGCAACGTCAGCCCGAGCCTGCGCGGTCACGACGACGCCCTGAACGTCAACGACCTGTCCAACCTTCGCCTGCGGCCGCCGAACGACGTCACCTCGTTCGAGCTCGACACGACGCTGACGGCGATGTACGCCGAGACCACCAACCCGGTCCTGCGCGGACAGTCTGACCGCGCGCTCGACACGCTCTACCTCTCGACCGCCCGCAACCTCGGCCACGGCACCGACGCGAACCGCTTCGGGCCGCTGCGCTTCGGACGCGACATGCGTCAGGTGGCCGAACTCGTCAACGCCGACATCGGCCTCGAGGCGGCGACCGTCGACTTCGGCGGCTGGGACCTGCACGACTCCTACGGAAGCTGGCGGCAGGGGGCGATGCAGGAGCAGCTCGGCGTGCTCGCCGACGGGCTCGCCGCGTTCCACGAGACGATTCGCGGGCGCTCGGACGTCACCGTCGTCGTCATGAGCGAGTTCGGACGCCGACTCGAGGAGAACAGCAGCTACGGGACAGATCACGGCAAGGGCGGCATGATGATGGTGCTCGGTGGCGGCGTGAACGGTGGACAGGTCGCCGGCCCCTGGAGCGGGCTCGACTCGCTCGTCGACGGCGACCTGCCGATCACGACCGACTACCGCCAGGTGCTCTCGGAGCTCGTGGCGAGAAGGCTCGGCGGCGGTGGCGCCCTCGGCAGCGTCTTCCCCGGTTACAGCGCACCGGGCTACCTCGACCTGTTCGTCTGAGCCGGCCCGTTCGTCGTGCGAGACGGGTTCGCGGCGAGGCCGTGACCCGTATCCGCCGACGTCGCGCCATCCGGCCCGAAGCGTGCTATGTTCGAATCTCCCTTGGGCAACAATAAAAGGAGGTGATCAAATGTCTAGTGTTTTGATTTCTGGCGGATCAGCTCTGGGTGGAGCGCGAGTCCGGTAACCCGGGCTCATCGCGATACTCGAAATACGGCTGATCTCGTCGGCCAAAGCACGGGGCCGCCCCTCAGGGGCGGCCTTTTCTCGTTCGGGGAATCGCGTTTTCCCCGCATGCGTCGCTCAGCCCGGATGTGCCGGGCAGTGCGACCTCGAGCCACTCGAGGGTGGCGGCGCCCGCGAGCGGGGGCGCGAACCCGATGTCGAACGTCTCTGCCGGAGGCAGCGTGAACGCGTCACCGGCGACCGGCACGCGTCCGTCGAGCGACGGCTCGCCCGCGAGCACGAAGCCGAACAGGATGTCCGCATCGTGACGGGCCTGCCGCGTCACGACGTTCCCACCGCGATCATCGTCGCCGGTCGAGCCTTCTTCGACAAGGCCCTCTCCGACGCGTCCGCCGACCCCCGCGCGGTCGTGTGCCTCGATGAATCGATGACGGCGGGCGCGTTCGCGGCGGCTGCGTGACGGAGTCGCCCGCCTCCAGCCAGAACGGCTCACCCTGATCCTCGTAGACGAGCCGCACCCGTCCGTCCGCGCATGCAATGGATGAGCTGGAAGCCGACGGCGTGGTAGCGAACCATGTCGGGCACCGGTCCGCGCCTTCCGGAGTCGCGCGTGGGCAGCACGGCGGGCGCCCGCGGCCTCCGATCCCCTGCTCCCGTGTCCGATCTTCTCGTCGCGTCACGGCACCCGCGTATACTCGCCGATCCCTCTCCGCCGTGCCCTCGTGTGAACGCGCCGACCGCCGACAGCAAGCCACGTCCGTTCGTCGACATCCTCGTCAGCATCCTGATCCCGTCGCTGATCCTGATGAAGGCCAGCGGCGACGACCGCCTCGGACCGACCGGTGCCCTGCTGCTCGCCCTCGCCTTCCCGATCGGCTACGGCCTGCTCGAGCTCATCCGGCACGGGCGGCGCAACGTCATGGCGCTGCTCGGCATCGTCAGCGTGCTGCTGACCGGCGGCATCGGGCTGATGAAGATCGACGCCCAGTGGCTTGCCGTCAAGGAAGCCGCGATTCCGCTCGCGATCGGCGTCGGCGTGCTCGTCGCCAACAGGCTGGGCTACCCGCTGATCAGGAAGCTCCTGTTCAACCCGGCGCTGATGGACGTCGAGCGGATTCACACCGAGCTGGATCGCAACGACAACCGCACGCGCTTCGAGACGCGCCTGAACCACGCCAACACGCTGCTCGCCGGCACCTTCCTGTTCAGCGCCGTCGCCAACTACCTGCTCGCCAAGCTGATCGTGCGGAGCGAGAGCGGCTCGAGCGCGTTCAACGAGGAACTCGGCCGCATGACCCTGCTGAGCTACCCGGTCATCGCCATCCCGTCGATGCTGATGATGCTCGGCATCTTCTGGTTCCTGTGGCGCACCGTGAACCGCCTGACCGGACTGTCGCTCGAGGAGATCATGGTCGCCGGCGACGAGCCACCCGCGGACGACGCGTCACGCTAGCGGCACTTCATCGCCGCACGAAGCGTCTCGACGGACACCGGATCGTGCTTCTCGCGGCAGGCGCTCGCGAGCGCGCGCGACGCATCGCTCGCCTGACGCCCGCTCGACGGCAACGGCCCCCCTCCGGACTTCCGGCCACGCGATCCGGCGCGTCCGCATCCCGCCCGATCGTCACCGCGTGCCATCCCGGCCGTGTGCCACCCACGCCCTACGCGTCGTCTCCGCTCATGTTCGTCGCCTTCCGGATGTCGCGTATCGAGGCCGACAACCGCCGGTACGCGAGCTCGCGAGAACCGTGCCGGTCTCCGACCGAGGGTGGTGGCGGTGGATGCCGCTCCGGTGGTGCCTGCTCCGCGCCTCGCATCGAGGGTGCCACCGCCGGTGTCTCCGGCACCGTCGTCTCGTGCGGTCGCCGCATCGCGCCCGGTGCCGGCGTGACTCCTCGATCATCGGCGTCGTCCGGAGCGGCGAGGCTACCGGCATAGTCCATGAGCCACGCACGCAGCTCCGCCTCCAGGGTCGTACCCCGCCGAAACGCCTCAGCCCGCGCCCGCGCGATGAGGTGCTCGTCCGAGCCCGTTTCCCGTTCCTGCATTTCCATCTGCTCCTCGACTACATCCCGGTCTGCATACATCCCGGTCGCCACCATCGTCCTCCCCTCAGTCTAAAAGTCGAGCACGTCACGAAAAACCGTCAAAAAGTCGAGTGCGTCACAGAGTGATTCCTCGTACCCGTGCGGGTAGCCCACGCAACCGCTCCGCCGCCCGCATCCAGCAAGGTCCGGGACGATGGCCGGACCGGCACCGATCACGGCGGCGGCGATCGCGATGCAGAGGTCCCGGAACGCGAATCCCGCGTTCGCGCCGGGATCGGTATCGACCCCGTTCACGGCGAGCCGCCGCGGCCACGGATCCTCCCGCGTGCCGACGTGGGTCAGCGACCCGGCTCCGGGTGGTCCGGGGCGATCAGGGGCTCGTCGCTTTCTCTAGACTGTAGTGTCGCCTCTCTCGCGAACGGAAGACGACGTCCATGGCAGCGGTCTCACCCACGCTCGGCATCAACGAACGCGTCCAGGCGCTCCGGACCGAGGGGTGCCGGATCGACCACTTCGGGTTCGGCGAGTCGCCCTTCCCGGTACCGGAGCGGCTCGCGACGGCCCTGCGGGAGAACGCGACCCGAAAGTCCTATCTGCCGGTCGACGGATTGCCTGAACTCCGCGCGGCCGTGCTCGCCCATCAGGCGCGGCTGACCGGGTGCGACCCGGAACGCTTCGACGTGATCGTCGCCCCGGGCAGCAAGCTCCTGCTGTTCGCCACGCAGATGGCCGTGCCCGGGGACCTGCTGCTGCCGGTGCCCTCGTGGGTGAGCTACGCACCGCAGGCCGCGCTGCTCGGACAACACGTGCTGCCGGTGCGCACCCGGAGCGACGACACGGGCTTCCACCTGCCGGCCGCCACCATCGACGAGAGCGTCGCGGCCGCGCGCGCGGCCGGACGGAACCCGACGAAGCTGCTGATCAACTTCCCGAACAACCCCTCCGGACTCACCCTCGACGACGAGGCGCTCGCGGAGATCGCCGACGCCTGCCGACGACACAGGCTCCTGCTGATCTCCGACGAGATCTACGGGCGCGTGAGCTACGACCACCGCTACCGCTCCGCCGCCGCCGTCGCGCCCGAGCGCACGCTCGTGACCACCGGGTTGTCGAAGCACCTGTCGCTCGGCGGCTGGCGACTGGGCGTCGCGCTGGTGCCGCGCGACGTGGATGGACTCCACGAGCGTCTGCGGCACATCGCGAGCGAGACCTGGTCGTGCGTGTCGGCGCCGGTACAGGTCGCCGCGATCGAGGCCTACGCGGGTCATGCCGACGTGGAGGCGTACGTGCGCGACACGACCGACGTGCACGCCGCCGTGAACCGTCGCGTCGCCACGTCGCTGAGGGCGGCCGGCGTCGAGGTGGCGATGCCCCAGGGCGGGTTCTACACCTGGCCGGACTTCGGCCCGGTGCTCGGTCACCGCTTCGACACGTCGACGGCGCTGTCCCGGGCGCTGCTCGAGGAGGCCGGCATCGCGACCCTGCCCGGTGCGGGGTTCGGGGAGGACGCGTCGCGGCTCCGACTGCGGCTCGCGGCCTGCGACTACGACGGTGCGGCGGCGCTGCGGGCGTGGCGCGAAGCGACGGATGCGTCCGCGGCCCAGGCGGCCCACCTGGCGCCCGGCGTGGAAGCGGCGCTGGGGCGACTCTCGGCGTTCATCGAGACCCGTGCAGACTGAACCGGCGATCGAGCGCCCCGGACCCGGAGACATGCAACATTTTCAGCCCACCGGCGCTACATCGCGCGGATCGAGTCTGATGAACGCGGAATCCCTTCTCGATCCCGCCACCCGGTCCCGAACTCCGATGGAAAAGTTGCTCTTTCTCGCACCCGATGTCGACGCGGCGCAGACGGCCGTCGCCACCTTGCGCCAGCACGGCCTGGGCGATGACGAGATCGGCGTGCTCGCCAACAGCGAGACACGTGTCGACGACCTTCCCGAGGCGGACGTCGAGGACGACAGCGACGTCATTCCGGCCTTCGCGCGCGGTATCGCCGCGGGAGGCGCGACCGGCCTGGTCGCCGGGCTCGCGGCCCTCGCCTTTCCACCCATCGGTGTCGTCGCCGGCGGTGCGGCACTGGTCGCGACGACTACCCTCGGCGGCGCGAGCTTCGGTGCCTTCACCGCGGCACTCGTCGGCACGTCGGTGGAGAACAGTCAGCTGCGGGAGTACGAGGAGGCGATCGAGCGTGGCGAGGTGCTGGTCATCGCCGACGTCGAGGACGAGGCGCGCATGCAGGAGATAAGGCACGCGCTCGGGCAGGCGGACTCGTCCCTGAGGTTCGAAGGCACCAAGGACGCACCGCCACCGATCTGAGCGGCGCGCTCGCGAATTCGCGAGCGCCGTCCCGTCGAAGGGGCGATTCCCTCGTGCGACGGGACGGCGACCGCGAGCTCGTGACGGGTCGGTTCAGCCGTTTTCCGGCAGCGTCAGGGCAAGGAACATCGGTGACGAATCACGCTGGACGAGCACCGGCACCGCCTCCCCGATCGGCGCGTCCCCGACGAGCGTCTCGAGATCCTTCACCGACTCGACCTGCTTGCGGTTCAGCGAGACGATGACGTCACCGGCGAGGATGCCGGCCTCGGCGGCCGGCCCGTCCGGGTCGATCTCCGAGACCAGCACGCCGTTGTCGATGCCGAGCTGCTCGCGTGCCTCCCGCGGCACGTCGGCGACGACGACACCGAGGTGCGCCGACTCGTCCTCCGCACCCGGGCCATCCGCCGCGCTCGCGACACGATCGCCCTCGTCGAGCGGTTCGATCGTCACGTCGAGCGTGCGTCGCTCGCCGTCGCGCAGGACCACGATGTCGACCGATTCACCCGGCACGACCGCTCCGACCAGCGGCGGCAACGCGTTCGAGAGCGGTACCGGCTTGCCGTCGAGCGAGAGGACGATGTCGCCGCTCTCGATACCGCCCTTCGCGGCCGGACTGCCCTTCGAGACCTGCGCGACCAGCGCACCCTCGGGGCGATCGAGCCCGAACGACTCCGCCAGCGCCTGGCTGACGTTCTGGATGGTCACCCCGAGCCAGCCACGCGTCGCGTAGCCGTTGTCCCTGAGCTGATCCGCGATGGACATCGCCACGTTGATCGGGATCGCGAACGACAGGCCCTGATACCCGCCCGAACGCGAGTAGATCTGCGAGTTGACGCCGACCACCCGCCCGTCGGTGTCGAACAGCGGTCCGCCGGAGTTGCCGGGGTTGACCGCGACATCGGTCTGGATGAACGGCACGTAGGTGTCGTCCGGCAGACTGCGCGCGAGTGCCGAGACGATGCCCTGGGTGGCCGTGTGCTCGAACCCGAAAGGGGATCCGATCGCGAGTACCCACTCGCCCACGGCGAGATCGTCGGAGTCGCCGATCGTGACGGTCGGCAGCTCCTCCTTGGCATCGAGCTTCAGGAGCGCGATGTCGCTCGCGCGGTCCATGCCGACGAGCTCGGCCTCGTACTCGTGCCGATCGACAAGTCCGACCCGGATGTCGGTGGCGTCGGCGACGACGTGCGCGTTGGTGATGACGTAGCCGTCCTCGGAAACGATGAAACCGCTGCCGAAGCCCGCGCCGCGACGCTGCTGGGGCGGGGCTCGGTCGCCGGGGTTCTGCTCGAAGAATCGACGGAAGTACTCGGGCATCTGCTCCGGATCGAAGCCGGGTGCGCCGTTCGCCGGCATCGCCGACTCGGTACGCACCGAGATCTTGACGACCGCGTCACCTTCCTTCTCGACCAGCGCACGAAAATCGGGCAGAGAGTCGGCCAGAACGGCGGGTGACAATGTCGTGACGGCAAGAATGGGGAGCAGTGCTACCCGAAAAACGGCCTTTCGGGATATTCTGCGAAGTGATGGGTGTCGTGACACACGGTCGGATCGCGCGTCGGTACGGCGGTCGGGCAGAGCCCGCGAGAGTGTTCTGACGAACATGAGTCTTGCTCCTTTGGACGAAGTCGGTCTGGATGATTGATGGGGTCGGTTGCCCGCGATTCCAGATCTGCGGCATGACCCGTGGCGTCCTCGCGACGGGACGCGCGGACATCGACCGGCATACACGGCGCGCACGGGACAGGCTCCAACGGACCACGACCGCTCGCCGACGTTCGCGGACCTGAACATTACGCACGAGTCAGGGCACTTCGATCGGCGAAGCGTCGCTCGGGGCACGAAGGTCGAAGCGGACGTCGGGCCCGGAGAACGAACCCGGAGCACCGGGACGGCTCGACACGATCCACGCGGAAAATCGGGAGAAGTGCATGCGAATCCTGCTCGTCGAAGACGACACCGAAGCGGCCTCCTATCTGGTCAAGGGCCTGACCGAGAGCGGTCACTCGGTCGAGCATGCGCCCGACGGCGAACTGGGCCTGCAGCTCGCCGTCGCCAATGCCTACGACTCGATGATCATCGACCGGATGATGCCCAAGCGCGACGGGCTGTCGCTGATCGAGGAGCTCCGTCGCATGGGCAACATGACGCCGGTGCTGATCCTGAGCGCGCTCGACGATGTCGACGAGCGCGTCACCGGACTGAAGGCCGGCGGTGACGACTACCTGACCAAGCCGTACCAGCTGAGCGAGCTGATCGCGCGCCTGCAGGCGCTGACGCGACGGGCTCAGTCGGGTGCGCAGGGAACGGTGCTGCACGTCGGCGACCTGACCCTGGACCTGATCAAGCACAAGGTCACCCGCTCGGGAAGGAACGTGAACCTGCAGCCGCGCGAGTTCCGGTTGCTGGAGTACCTCATGCAGCATGCCGGTCAGGTCGTCACGCGGAGCATGCTGCTCGAGAACGTCTGGGACTATCACTTCGATCCGCAGACGAACGTCATCGACGTGCAGATCAGCCGTCTCAGGAGCAAGATCGACAAGGACTTCGACACGCCGTTGCTGCACACCGTGCGCGGTGCGGGCTACAAGCTGCAGGAAGTGCAGAACACCGTCGAGACCGGCTGACGAGAGCGGATCGGGGGGGGGGGGTGCGAGCCGGCAGACACACGACCCGATCTCGCGGCGCGTCGGGCACGGCGCTACACTGACGGGATGCGATGTCCGGCGCCCATCGGCTCGCGCTCCCCCGACCTCCGCCCAGCGGTCCCCTTGTCCGGCGGCAAGGCATGAGCGTGAACCGTACCTTCGACACGACGGCATCGCCGCCTCTGCGCGCCGATGACGATGCATCCGGCTCGTCCGGAACGGGCAGCCTGTTCGGCGCCGTGCGGCGTCGCCTCGCCGGCCGCTTCGACGGACGGCGCCTGTTCCGCACCTCGGCCTTCCGGATCGCGCTGATCTACGCGACGCTGTTCAGCGCGCTGTCGGCCGCCACGCTCGGGTTCATCTATTGGTCGACACGCGACCAGATCATGTCCCAGATCGATGTGCGCCTGCGTCTCGAGACGAAGTACCTGGCGAGCATCTACGAGTCCGGCGCGCTCCAGACGTTGCTCGAGGTCATCCAGCGTCGCAACCAGGACGAGACGTCCGACCGTTTCTACGACCTGACCAATACCGGAACCGGCGCCCAGGACACGCCCACCGACGAGCAGCAGGAGGGCACGACGCTCCTGCGCCTGAAGCCGGTCAGCATCGAGTCGATGAGAACGTCGACGATGGGCGACGTCGCCGATCTCGCCCCGGGGGACGAGCGTCGCTTCGATCCCGTGCGCGTCTCCGAGACACAGCTCTCGAGCGGGATCATGCTGAAGATCGGTTACGACATCAGCGACGAGCAGGCCCTGCTCGACCACACGTTCGTGCTCGTCGTCGGAGCGACTCTGCTGACGCTCCTGTTCTCGTTGATCGGGGGGCTGCTGATCGGGCTCAGCGTGCTCCGGCGCATCGATTCGGTCAGTCGCACGGCGTCGGAGATCATGAGCGGGGATCTCTCCCAGCGACTCTCGGTCACCGAGCGCGACGACGAGTTCGACGAGATCTCGACCAAGCTGAACCAGATGCTCGATCGCATCGAGGATCTGATGAAGAGCATCCAGCAGGTGACCAACAACGTCGCGCACGATCTCCGCAGCCCGTTGACACGCATCCGCAACCGCCTCGAGGTGACGTTGCTCGAGGAACGCGATCCGGAGAACTACCGTGTCGTCATGGACGAGGTCATCGGCGATGCCGACAGCTTGATCCACACGTTCAACGCCATGCTCGGCATCGCCCGGCTCGAGGCAGGCATCGACGCCGTGGAATGGTCGGACGCGCGCATAGGCCATGTCATGGGCGAACTCGCCGAGCTCTACGAGGCGGTCGCCGAGGAGGAGGAAGGGCTCGATTTCCGGGTGCGCCTCGACGCCGATCCGCGCTTCCGCTGCAACCCGCACCTGATCGCCCAGGCGGTGACCAACCTGCTCGACAACGCGATCAAGTACACGCCACGACCGGGACGCGTCTCGCTGGTGGTCGAGGGCGACGACGAACGCTTCTCGATCTGTGTGAGCGACACCGGCCCCGGCATTCCCGAGCATGAGCGCGAGCGGGTGTTCAAGCGATTCGTGCGACTCGAGAACGAGCGCAACTCCCCCGGCAACGGGCTCGGACTCAGTCTCGTCAAGGCGGTCGCGCGCCTGCACCACGCGACGCTCGAGCTCGAGGATGCCGAACCGGGCCTGCGCGTGATCATGCGCTTCTCGCGGCGCCGTGCGGTCGAGCGCGAGAAGCGGCGCCAGCGACGCCTGGAGGCTCGCGCCGTCTCGCGTGCCGAGCGCGACGCGGCTCTCTGAACCGGGCACGCACCCTCGCGGTCCGCTCTTCCGGCCGGATCGCGCGACAGGCGCGCGCTCCGCTCTTCGCGTCGCGGGTCCCGCTCAGTGCAGGCGCACCGAGTCGTCGAGCAGCACGATGTCGTCGCGTTCGACGCGCCAGACCCAGAGCGTGCCCGAGCCACCGACGGTCGGTGCGAGACCGAGCCGGAGTTCATCGCCCGGCGCGAGCCCGGCGAGCGCGTCGCGCTGGACGGGCAGGATACGCGCGCCGCGCGTGCGCACGCCGTCGTCGAACCAGAGATAGTGTCGCCCCTCGCCGCCCGACTTGACGGTGGAGAGCCCCTCGAACGTGCCGTGCGCGTCGACGCTCTCCGCACGGATCGGCGCGCCGGCATTCTGGGCACTCTCCCCGCTGTAGTAGAAATACAACCCCGACATCAGCATGATCACCGGCAACGCGCTCAGCACCGAGTGCACCCGGCTTCGCCGGGACGGGTCGTCGGACGCGGACGGATCCGGCGACTCCGCGGCGCGCTCGTAGCCGCTGCCGCGGCCGTAGCGCGGCCCCTCGGCGGCACGCACGCGAGCCCGCCGAGCGACCCGGTCGGACGCGACCCGGTCGGACGCGACCCGGTCGGACGCGCCGGTGGTGTTCTCGGCATCGCGCTCAGTCGACATGACGAGAAACGGCATGACGGAGACGGGACACGACGCGGCACGGCAGCGCTGCGGGCGTCGGCACAGGTACCGGGACGATCGTCGGGGTGAATATCGGAGCGGTCACGGTCGAGGCGATCGGCGGCGGCGGGGTCGGCTAGGTGTCGGTACGAGGCGGCACGGCACCACGGCCGACATGAGCGGGAGCGGTATCCGGACAGGTCCTCGGCTCGAGCCCGAGATCGACTCGGCCCGAGTTCGGCTCGGGTCGTAGCGACCGGGACGAGCCGAGGCCGACCCGGTCCGCGGCAGGGAGCGGCGCGGCGGCGCGAACCGACGGGTATACTCGCCCGCCCCCTACCCGGACATGCCCCGATGCGACCCAGTGGCCGAGCCGTCGACGAGCTCCGGAGCGTCGCCCTGCATCGACGATACACCAGGCACGCCGCCGGATCGACGCTGATCGAGATGGGCGACACGAAGGTGCTGTGCACGGCCAGTGTCGACAATCGCACGCCGCCGTGGCTGAAAGGCACCGGGCGAGGCTGGGTGACCGCCGAGTACGGCATGCTGCCGGGGGCGACGCACACGCGCGCCCGTCGCGAGGCGGCCAGCGGCAAGCAGTCGGGGCGTACCCAGGAGATCCAGCGGCTGATCGGCCGGGCGCTGCGCGCCGGCATCGACCTCGACGCGCTCGGCGAGCGCACCGTCACCGTCGACTGCGACGTGCTGCAGGCCGACGGCGGCACGCGCACCGCCTCGATCACCGGTGCCTGGGTCGCGCTGCACGACGCGATGGAATCGCTCGTGGCCGAGCGCAAGGTGAAGAAGAATCCGCTGATCGGTGCCATCGCCGCCATCTCGGTCGGGATCGTCGACGGCGTACCGGTGCTCGACCTCGACTACGCCGAGGACTCGAAGGCGGAGACCGACATGAACGTGGTCATGAACGAGGCCGGTGGCTTCATCGAGATCCAGGGCACGGCCGAAGGGCACGCCTTCCGCGACGACGAGCTCGCGTGCATGCTCGCGCTCGCCCACGGCGGCATCGCCACCCTCGTCCGCCACCAGGAGGATGCGCTCGCGGAGACGTTCGCACGTTGAACGAGCGCACATCGAACGGGCACCCGGCCGGCGAGCGCCCGTCCGGCAAGCGTGCGGCCGGCGAGCACGGATTCGACGGGCGCGCCGGGATCGTCTTCGCCAGCGGCAACGCCGGCAAGCTCGCCGAGCTCGATGCGCTGCTCGGCCCGCTCGGCTACCGTGCGCACGCACAGGGCGATTTCGGCATCGAGCTGGTCGACGAGACGGCGACGACGTTCGTCGAGAACGCACTCCTGAAGGCACGACACGCGACGCGGGTCGCGGGACTCCCGGCGATCGCCGACGACTCGGGGCTCGAGGTGGACGCGCTCGGCGGCGCGCCGGGGCTCTACTCGGCACGCCATGCCGAGCGTCACGGACGCGGCTCGGGGGACGCGGCGAACAACGCCTTCCTGCTCGAGCAGCTCGAGGGCCTCGGAACGGCGGCGCGCACGGCACGCTTCCGCAGCGTCGTGGTCCTGCTCCGGCACGCCGACGACCCGTCACCGATCATCGCCCAGGGCGTCTGGGAGGGGCATGTGCTGACGGCGCCCGAGCCCGGTGGCGGGTTCGGCTACGACCCGATCTTCTGCAACCACGACACCGACGAGCCCGCCTCGCGTCTCGACCCCGTCGTCAAGAACCGGCTCAGCCACCGCGGCAAGGCCGTCGCCGCCCTGCTGGCCGCACTCGGGGCCGTACCGCTTCGCCCGTGACCGAGCGTCGCTTCACGGCATTGCCGCCATTGTCGCTCTACGTGCATCTGCCGTGGTGCGTACGGAAGTGCCCGTATTGCGACTTCAACTCGCACGAGGCGCGCGGCGAGATTCCGGAGGAGGCCTACGTCGATGCCCTGCTCGCCGACCTCGCGGCGGAGCTCCCGCTGATCTGGGGACGGCAGCTCGTCTCGGTCTTCATCGGCGGCGGCACGCCGAGCCTGTTCTCGGCGCGTGCGCTCGATCGGCTGCTCGGCGGCATCCGCGCCCTGACCGCACTCGCGCCGAACGTCGAGGTGACGCTGGAAGCCAACCCCGGCACCGTCGAGCAGGGGCGCTTCGCCGACTACCGGGCGCTCGGGATCAACCGGCTCTCGCTCGGCGTGCAGAGCTTCGACGACGACGCCCTCGCGGCCCTCGGACGCATCCACTCGGGCGCCGAGGCGCACCGCGCGATCGACATCGCGCGCAAGGCGGGCTTCGACGAGCTGAACCTCGATCTGATGTACGCGCTGCCCGGCGCGGGCGTCCAGGGCGCTCGCACGGTCTCTCTCGCCGACGTCGACGCCGCGCTCGCCCACGCCCCCGAGCACCTCTCCTGCTACGAGCTGACGCTCGAGCCGAACACGCTGTTCGCCCGCTTCCCGCCCGAACTCCCCGACGACGACGCGCGCTGGGACATGCAGGCGGCGATCGCCGAACGGCTCGTCGGAGCGGGGTTCGAGCGCTACGAGATCTCCGCCTGGGCGCGTCCGGGTCACGCCTCGCTGCACAACACGAACTACTGGCGCTTCGGGGACTACGTCGGTATCGGTGCCGGCGCCCACGGCAAGATCAGTCGCGCCGACGAGCAGTCGATCACGCGCCGCTGGAAGACCCGGCATCCGGCGCGCTACCTCGAGCTCGCCGGCTCCCCGGAGGCGCTCGGCGGGGCGACACCGATTCCCGTCGCCGACACCGGGCTCGAGTTCACGATGAACGCGCTGCGACTCGTCGAGGGGTTCGAGATCCCGCTGTTCGAACGGCATACCGGCGTGCCGATCTCGCGCTGGAACGGGGCGATCGAATCGGCGGCGGCGGCCGGACTGCTGGCACGCAACGGGCTCGCGCTCCGCGCGACGCCGCGCGGGCTCGACTGCCTGAACGATCTGCTACAGCACTTCATGGAGCCGGACGAGCCGGCGGCGAGTGCCGCCGCGACACGGCGCTATCCGGTCATTCCGCTGCGCGCCGAGCGCCCGCGTGACTGACTCCGCCGGCTGACGTCGCGCGTCCGGCCGGCGCGACCGGGCTCAATCGGTCGGCGCCTGCAACGATCGCAGCAGCGCCTCGGCGCGGGCGGGATCCGGCGCCGGCGCGTCGCCGCGGGCACGCAGCACCACCCCGGCGATGCCGGGGAGCGGCTCGCTGGCCTCGTACGTGCCCTCGCGCCCGCGTCGGGACGCACTCGCGGAAGTGCCTGCGGAGCCCGGGCCGCCGGACGTCGCTCCACCGGCTCCGCCGTCCGACGTGGTGGTTTCGCCGCGACCCGGGCGCCCGCGCGTCGTCTCCGGCGCGGCGACCGGGGCGAGCACGTTCGTGTCGGGGTTCACGGTGACGACCTCGGCATCGATGCCGAGCGGAGGTGGCTCGCTGGTGAAGTGCACGACACCGTCGGCGTCGCGCCAGGTGAAGACGCTGTCGGAGCGAGTGCCACCGCCGAACGCGGCGACGGTCGGCGTGCCGATCGCACCGCGCAGCTCGCCGAAGGAATCGGCGACGCCACTGACCGCGCCGCCGGCGACCCGATTCCACAACGCACCGGGATCGCCGCCCGCGAGGTGGTGCCCGTAGCTGGCGATGCCGAGCAGCAGACCGAGCGACAGGCCCACCTTCAACAACAGCTTGCCGATCATGCTCGCGAGCATGCGGGACTCCGGTGACGGCCCGCCTCGCGGTCTTCGGGGCCCGTGACCGGTTATCGACCGTCGGACGGTCGCCCTTTACGCGCACCCGTCGTGCACGCCCGTGTCCGCCCCGTCCGCACGCACGGACCCGCTCGCCCCGCGAAACCGCCCGCCGGCCTTGCATTCGGGCGGCGCCCGCCCTAGTATCCCGATCCGTTTTCGCCCAGTCCCGGAGTGGTCATGAAGCCCGAGATCCATCCGCAGTACAAGCAAATCACCGTGACCTGCAGCTGCGGCAACGCCTTCGAGACGGGTTCGACCGCCGGTCGTGACCTCAGCATCGAAGTCTGCTCCGCCTGTCATCCGTTCTACACGGGCAAGCAGAAGGTCATGGACACCGCCGGCCAGGTCGACAAGTTCCGTCGCCGTTACGGCTCCAAGTAAGACCCGCCTCCCCCTCGGGGGCAGTCGTCCCGCACGTCGGGTTCGAGGTCGGTTCCCGACCCGTCCGACGCGCGGCTTTCCCCGCTCCACGCGCGTGAGCCGGACCCGATCGATCCGATCGCGGTCGACGAAGACGTGAGCCGCGTCGACCCGTCGGAAGGGGAGCGAACCGGGCGTCGACCGGACCCGGCAGGGCCGGATTCGACAGGGCCGGATTCGGCGAGAGCGGGAACAGTCTCGCGAGAGACGGGGCCGAACGGGGCGGACACGCTTCCGCGCGACACGCGTCCCGTCGTCCTGATCGACTCGAGCATCTACATCTACCGGGCCTGGCAAGCGGCATCGCCCGCGTCGCTCGACCCCGAGGGCCGCCCGACCGGCGCCGTCGCCGGATTCGCCGCCACCCTCGTCGATCTCCTGACCCGCGAGCGCCCCGATCGGGTGCTCTGCGCGTTCGACATCTGCGGGCGGACCGGTCTGCGGAACACGATCCATCCCGGCTACAAGCGCTCGCGTCCGGCTCCGTCGGCCGCGCTCGTCGAGCAATTTCCCCGCTGCATGACGCTCGCCCGCGCGCTCGGTCTCGCCGCGATCGGCAGTCGCTCGGTCGAGGCCGACGACATCATCGCCCACTTCGCCGCGCTCGCCCGACGCGAGGACCGTCCCGTCACCGTGGTCAGCGGCGACAAGGACCTGGCCCGGGACGTCACGGAGGCAGGCGACACCTACTGGGATTTCGGGCGCCACGCTCGGCAGGATCCGAAGGCGCTCGAGCGCAGGCTCGGCGTGCGCCCGGCTCAGATCCCCGACTGGCTCGCGCTGTCGGGCGACGCCTCGGACGACATCCCCGGCGTGCCGGGCGTGGGAGCCGCGACCGCCGCCCGGCTGATCCGGAAATGGGGCTCGCTGGACGTCCTCTATGCCCATGTCGCCGATGTCGCGCGCATGCGCTTTCGTGGCGCGCCGGGCGTCGCGCGACTGCTCGCCGAACACGAGTCGACGGTGCGCCTCGCGCGCCGCCTGACAGGTCCGCTCGAGGACCCGGAGCTGCCCGGCACGCTCGATCCGCTCGTGCGCCGTCCGGTATCGCGGGAAGCGGCCCGGGCGGCGCTGCTGGCCGCCGGTCTCGACACCTCCCGGAGCGATCTGGGCAGCAGCGCGCTCGTCGCCGTCGACGCCCGGTAGCCGGACAGTGGCGATACCCGCGTGACGCTCGTGCTTCTGAACAAGCCGCACGGCGTCCTGTGCCAGTTCACCGATGGCGACGGGCGGGCGACCCTCGCCGACTTCGTCGACGTGCCCGGTGTCTATCCCGCCGGCCGGCTCGATCGCGACAGCGAGGGGCTCGTGCTGTTGACCGACGACGGCGCGCTGCAGCACCGGGTCTCCCATCCGCGCCACAAGCTCCTCAAGCGCTACGCCGTGCAGGTCGACGGCGCGATCGACGACGCGTCGCTCCGACGTCTCGTCGACGGCGTGACACTCGCCGACGGGGCGGCGCGCGCCATCCGGGCGAAGGCGCTCGGGCCGCCCGACGCGTCGCCCGGATGGCTCTGGCCACGCGACCCGCCGGTGCGCCATCGCGCGCGCATCCCGACGAGCTGGATCGAGCTCGCCATCGACGAGGGGCGCAACCGTCAGGTACGACGGATGACGGCCGCCATCGGGCATCCGACGCTCAGGCTCGTGCGGATCGCGATCGGTCCGTTCACGCTCGACGGGCTCGCTCCGGGCGAGTGCCGCGAGGCATCCGCCCACGGGCTGCCGGATCCGCCACCGGACTGGAGCGCCTCCCCCGGCTCGGAGCGCACCGCTGCCGGTGCGGCGCGCGGTGACGCGAGGACGCGGCGTCGGCGACGGGAATCGCGTGCCGGGCGCGAAACGCGTGGACGGTTTCCGGGACGGCGTTGATACACTGAGAGGATGCCTGAAATCGCTGCTGATTCCTGCCCTCGGACGACGGGTCGGGCCGGGTCGCGCCCGACACGGACACGATCGCTCGGGCGGCGTCCGCTCGGGCCGCGCTCGACCGGCTCGACGTCCCGTACCGTGCGCGGGCTCGCGTGGTCGACCGTCGGTCTCGTCGCGAACTTCATCACGGTTCTCGTAGCGGGCACGCTCGCGGGTGACGTACCGGCGGGCGCCGCACCGACGGAGGTGGCCGCGTTCGCGATCGCGTCCGAACTCGCGGCCGCATCCACGAGCTCGCTCGAGAGCGCGCCGAGCCTCGTCGGACGCGGCGTCACGGCGGGCGCCGTGCACCCTCTCGCGCTGCTCTCGGTCGACGACACGCGACTCGCGATCTCGGCGCTCGGACGTGACTGGGAGATCGTGCTCGAACCGCGTTCGCCGTTGTCGGACACGGCGCGCGCCGAGCTCGGCGACGTGACCCTGCCCGACTTTTTCGGCGGCCATGTCATCGGCGACGAGCGCTCGTGGGTGCGGCTCGCACGCGACGACGAGAGGCTCTCCGGACAGCTCTTCGCCGACGGCACGCTGTACCGCATCGTGCCGCCGCGCGTGGCGGGGGGGGCACAGGGACACCGTCTCGTGCGCGTCGGCAAGGGCGCCCTGCCCGGCGTGGCATCGACGCGCGCGGTGGATCCGCGACCATTCGTTTCGCGTGCCATGCGCGTCGGCATCGTCGTCGACAGCCGCTACGACGAGCACCACGACGGACAAGGTCTCGCCCGCGCGCTGACGATCATGAACGGGGTCGACGGACTCTACCGCGAGCAGCTCGGGCTCACCGTCGTGGTCGAGCGGGTACGCGTCCTCGACGAACCGGCGGGCGATCCGATGCGCGACGAGAACGGCACGATCGAAGCTGTGCTGACAGCGTTTCGCGACGTCCGGCTCGGAGATCCGGGCCTGCCTGCCGATCTCGCCCTCGTGCACCTGTTCAGCGGTCACGAGACGGTCGACGACGTCATCGGCCTCGGCTGGATCGATACCGTCTGCCGCGTCGACGGCTACGACGTGTCGATGTCGACACCGTTCGTGTTCGACACCCTGCTGTCGGCCCACGAGATCGCCCACAACCTCGGAGCCCTGCACGACGAGGACACCCGGTGCGACACGGACGACACCGGCGGAGGAACGTCGGCACACGGCCTGATGGAGGAACGTCTCTCCGAGGACACCGGCACCGGCTTCTCCGCCTGCAGCCTCGAACGCCTGCAACGCGCGCTCGGCGCCGACTGCCTGGCCGACAGCCTCGATCTCGCGCTCGACGTGAACCTGGAGGCAGGCGTCGATCCCGGCTCGTGGCGCGTGAACGTGAGCGTCGGCAACGCCGATCCGTTCCGCACGGCGCGGACGGTGCGTACCCGCACACGCTTTCCGCCGGGTGGGCGGATCGAGGAGACGAGCGCCGGTTGCGAGGTGCTCGACGAGCTGATCGTCTGCGAGCACGGCGACCTCGCTCCCGCCACCACCGACACGATCACCGTCCTCGCGCACGCGCCGGCAGCCGGTGGCGACACCGCGCTCGTCGCCGTGATCGACGCGGGCGAGTTCGTCGACAGCGATCCGGGGAACGACCGCGTCATGCTCGATCTCGTCACGGTGGACGAGCGACCGGCGAACGCGCCGGCGGTGCGCGAGCCGATGGCCGACGCGGCGGTCGCGACGGGAGGCGGCGCCGGCGACGAGGGGGGTGGCGGACATCCCGGCGCGCCGCTGCTCCTCGCGCTGATCGCGTCGCTCGCCGGGCGGAGAAGATCCCGCCGCGCGTGCCGGATCGAGTGCTACAGGTCGCGTTCGACGGAGTACACGGCAACGCTCTCGAGCGCGTCGCGGTAACGCGAGCGCGGCACCTCGGCGAGGGCGGCGACCGCGGCGTCGGCCGAGCGCCTGGCACGCGCCATCGAGCGCCCCAGGGCGTCGGTCGAGGCGATCGCCTCGAGCACGGCCGGCAAGGCGTCGAGACCGCCGGAGACGATCGCCGCGGCGACGGTGTCGCGTTGCGACGGCGTGCCGTCACGCATCGCGTAGATCAGCGGCAACGTCGTCTTGCCCTCGGCCAGGTCGTCGCCGACGTTCTTGCCGAGCGTGCCGCTGTCGCTCCGGTAGTCGAGCACGTCGTCGGCGATCTGGAACGCGGTGCCGAGGTGCATGCCGTAGTCGGCGAGCGCGTGCCGCGTCGACTCGGGAACATCGGCCAGGACGGCACCGAGCTCGGTCGCGGCGCGGAAGAGCCGCGCGGTCTTGGCCTCGATGACCTCGACGTAACGCGCCTCGCTGACCCCCGGCTCGTTGACGTTCAGGAGCTGCATCACCTCGCCTTCGGCGATGCGGTTGGTGGTCGAGGCCATGATGTCCATCACGGTCAGGCTACCGACTTCGACCATCATCTCGAAGGCGCGCGAGTAGAGGAAATCCCCGACGAGGACCGCCGCCTCGTTGCCCCAGACCGTGTTCGCCGTGTCGCGTCCGCGCCGAAGCTCCGAGGCATCGACCACGTCGTCGTGCAGCAATGTGGCGGTGTGGATGAACTCGATGATCGCGGCGACCGTGATCGGACGGGCGTCGCCGACCCCGCAGGCACCGGCACCGAGCAGCACGAGCTGGGGTCGCAGCCGCTTGCCGCCGTTGCCGATGATGTAGGCACCGAGGCGATTGATCAGCGCGACGTCCGAGGCGAGACGCTCGCGGATCAACGTGTCGACACGCACCATGTCGTCGGCGACGAGAGCGAGGCTGTCCACCGGTGTCGGGAGCTTCGGGGGTTCGAGAGTCGGGGTGGCGGCGGTCATGGATCCGATACGCCACGACGACGTGGCAGGTTCACGGGAGACGATTTCGACGGTCGCCACGCCCTCGTTGACGTGCCGCCCGGTCGTCGCTATGCTAGCGGGCTTTCCGCGGCACGGTGTCGCGGCGGTGCGCACGGGTCCGTCACGATGGTGCCGGCCGGACGTGCCTTGCCTGGAGAGACGCTCAGCAATGTACGCGGTGATAAGGACCGGTGGCAAGCAGTACCGGGTCAGTGAAGGGGACCGTCTCAAGGTCGAGTCGCTCGCGGCCGAAGAGGGCTCGGACATCACGATCGCCGACGTCCTGATGGTCGGCAGCGGCGAGTCGGTGACGGTCGGTGCACCGCTCGTGGCCAATGCCTCGGTCAGTGCACGGATCGTGCAGCACGGGCGCGGCAAGAAGGTGCGCATCATCAAGTTCAAGCGTCGCAAGCACTACCGGCGACAGATGGGTCACCGCCAGAACTTCACCGAGCTCGAGATCACGGGCATCAGCGCAGGCTGACGCACCGCCCCTCTCGCATCCCTCACGAACGGAACGCACGACATGGCACACAAGAAGGCAGGCGGCAGCACGCGCAACGGCCGCGACTCCATCTCCAAGCGCCTCGGCGTCAAGAAGTTCGGTGGCGAGGACGTACTCGCCGGCAACATCATCGTCCGCCAGCGCGGCACGGGCTTCCATCCCGGCGTCAACGCCGGCATGGGCAAGGATCACACGATCTTCGCCAAGGTGAACGGCACCGTCGACTTCCAGGTACGCGGCGCGAACGGCCGCAAGTTCATCGACATCCTGCCGGCCGCCGACGCGGCTGCCTGACGCGATCGTCTGATGTTTTTCGTCCGCCGCGACTTCGTCGGGGTCGCGGCGGAACGTCCTTTTCAGGTCGGAAAGCACGGCGGAAGCACCGATCGGCCTGGCACCGGATCCGGCACCGGGCCGGCCGGTTCCGGCGAACCCAGTCGGGCCATCCGCCGGGCCATCCGCTTTCGTTCCGACCGTCGACACCGCGTGCGTCGGCCTCCGAACGCGACGTGCGTCTCAGTCTCGCGGCTTGATCTTCTTCAGGCGAGTGACACCTTCCGCGCTTTCTTCCCGACGCTCCGGTGTCGCCGTGACGACGGGGCGGGTCTCGTCTCCCCGGTCGCGGAGGCGATGGCGCGGACGAATGCCTCCCGAGGCCGACACCGCCGACAACGACGCGACGCGTCCCCGGTCGGCGACGAAGCGTTCGAGTCCTCCGATCAGCGCGCGACGGTAGGCCGACTTGCCCGGGGCGTTCTCCGGAATGCTTCGCTGGTCGACGACGGCCAGCACCGCGCGCGCCGCGCCGACCGCGTCGACGGCGGCATCCAGGCCCAGCATCCAGCCGAACAGCACGGCGTCGGCGCGGGTGGCCGGCCCGTCGTCCGCGCGCGCGATCGCGTCGAGCAGGTGCCCGTCACGATCGCACGACGGGAACAGCAGGACCCGCGGGTCATCACTCGTCGAATTCATGCACAGAGTGTGGCATCGGCGCCTGCGCTAAACTCCGCCGCACTCCGCAGTTCCCGGCCTGCCTTTCCCTTTCGTCGGAATTGCCCTCCCGAGATCACCCGTGAAATTCGTCGACGAAGCGCGCATCAACGTCATCGCCGGAGATGGCGGCAACGGCTGCCTCAGCTTCCGGCGCGAGAAGTACATCCCGCGCGGCGGTCCGGACGGCGGCGACGGCGGGGACGGCGGCAGCGTCTTCCTGCACGCGACCGACGGACTCAACACGCTCGCCGACTTTCGTCAGAAGCGCACCTATTCGGCGAAGCGCGGCGAGAACGGGCGCGGACGCAACTGCTCGGGCGCGGGCGGCGAGGACATCATCGTCGACGTGCCGATCGGCACCGTCGCGCGAGATGCCGAGAGTGGCGAGATCGTCGCCGATCTCGACCACGAGAACATGACCGTGCGCGTCGCGCGCGGCGGTTTCCACGGGCTCGGCAACACGCGCTACAAGAGCTCGACGAACCGTGCACCGCGACGCACCTCCGACGGCACGCCGGGAGAGCGCCGCGAGCTCCGCCTCGAGCTCCGCGTGCTTGCCGACGTCGGCCTGCTCGGCCTGCCCAACGCCGGCAAGTCGACACTGATCAGCCAGGTGTCGGCGGCGCGCCCGAAGATCGCCGACTACCCGTTCACGACGCTGCACCCGAACCTCGGAGTCGTCTCGATCGAGTCGCACCGAAGTTTCGTCATGGCCGACGTCCCGGGTCTCGTCGAAGGTGCGGCCGAGGGCCACGGGCTCGGCACCCGTTTCCTGAAGCATCTCTCGCGCACCCGCCTGCTGCTGCATCTCGTCGACGTCGCTCCGGTCGACGGCAGTGACCCGGTCGAGAACGCCCGCACGATCGTCGCCGAACTCGAGCGGCACGACGAGGCCGCACCCGGAGACACCGCGCCGGATGCCGCGAACGCGCGCGTCGCGCTCGCCTCCCGCGAGCGCTGGCTCGTGCTCAACAAGATCGACCTGCTGCCCGCCGACGAGCGCGAGGCCCATTGCCGGCGCATCGTCGAGGCACTCGGCGTCGACGGTCCCGTCTACCGCGTGTCGGCGGCGACCGGAGACGGAACGCGCACGCTCTGCGCGGACGTCATGACACACCTCGAGCGCGTGCGCGAGGCGGAGGCGGCGGCGGCGGCGAAACGGCTCGCCGCCGAGGCGGCCGCCCGGCGCATCGCCGAGGAGGCGCGTGCTTCGCGGAAGGCCGCCGCACGGACGCGGGCGGCGGCCGAGGCCGAGACCATCGCGCAGGCCGTCACGCCCGTGGCGCAGACCGCGGTCTCGCCCACCGACGCCATGCCCGACGCCATGCCCGACGACCGCTCGAGCGACTCGTCGGACGAACGCTGATGCGTACGCGCCTGACGACGGCCCGGCGCTGGGTCGTCAAGGTCGGGAGCTCGCTCCTGACCGCCGACGGGCGCGGGCTCGATCACGCCATCATCGGCCGCTGGTCCGAGCAGATGGCCGCCCTGGTGACGGCCGGGCGCGAGGTCGTGCTGGTCTCCAGCGGCTCGATCGCCGAAGGTGTCGTGCGACTCGGGCTCAGCGAGCGCCCCACCCGCGTGCACGAGCTGCAGGCGGCGGCGGCCGTCGGCCAGAGCGGACTGATCCGCGCCTGGGAGGCGGGGTTCGAGCGACACGCGCGACTGACCGCGCAGATTCTCCTGACACACGACGATCTGGCCGACCGACGGCGCTACCTGAACGCCCGCGCCACGCTCGCCACGCTGCTCCGCCACGGCGTGCTGCCGATCGTCAACGAGAACGACACCGTCACGACCGACGAGATCCGTCTCGGCGACAACGACACGCTCGGGGCGCTCGTGGCCAATCTCGTCGAGGCGGACGTGCTCGTGCTGCTGACCGATCAGGCCGGCCTGTTCGAGCGCGACCCGCGACTCGACCCGGATGCGAAGCTGCTCGAGCGGGCCAACGCGAGCGACCCGGCCGTGCGCGCGCTCGCCGGACCGAGCGGCACGACGCTCGGCAGCGGCGGCATGGGCACGAAGGTGCTCGCGGCGGAGCGCGCGGCGGATTCCGGCACGACCACGGTCATCGCCGACGGACGCGAGCCGAACGTGCTCGGGCGGCTGGCCGAAGGCCAGCCGATCGGGACGATGCTGACTAGCGAGCGGCAACCCACCGATGCCCGAAAACGCTGGCTCGGCGGGCAACTGCGCGCGCGCGGCAGGCTGGTGCTCGACGCGGGCGCCTGCCGGGTGCTCCGGGAACGCGGTTCCAGCCTGCTGGCCGTCGGCGTGACCGGCTGCGAGGGGAGTTTCGGGCGAGGCGAGCTCGTCGCCTGTGTGGACTTCACGGGTGCGGAAATCGCCCGCGGGCTCGTCAACTACGGCGCGGCAGACGTCCGACGGGTGCTGGGACAACCCAGCGAACGCTTCTCGGCGCTACTCGGGTACGCGTCGGAACCCGAGCTCGTGCACCGCGACAACCTGATCGTGCACCGCCCGTGAGGGGTGGCGGGATCGTCTCAGAGGGCCTGGACGCGAGCGTTGAAACGGCTCTTGTAACGGGCCGCCTTGTTCTTGTGGATCAGACCCTTGCGAGCCATGTGATCGAGCACCGGGACGGCATCCTTCAGTGCCGTCTCGGCCGCGCCCTTGTCGCGTGCCTCGAGGGCGTTGAATACGCGCTTGACCATCGTGCGCATCATCGAGCGCTGGCTCGCGTTGCGCTGGCGATGCTTTTCTGCCTGACGGACGCGCTTGCGCGCCTGTGCGGTGTTTGCCACGGACTTCCTCTCGACGACTGGAATCGTTGTACAGCCGACCATTGTCCTCCGGCCGGTCCGTTCCGTCAACATTCCGGGCGCTCCCCCGCGTGAGCCTCTCCCGATCCGGCGGCGTCGTCGGCCTGATGACCCTGCTGTCGCGCGTGCTCGGCTTCGTGCGCGACCAGACGCTGGCGATCGCGTTCGGAGCCGGCACGGCGATGGACGTCTTCCTCGTCGCGTTCAAGATTCCGAACTTCCTGCGCCGGCTGTTCGGCGAGGGAGCGTTCGCGCAGGCCTTCGTGCCGGTCTTCACCGAGTACCGCGAGACCCGCAGCCGGCAAGCCCTGGTCGAGCTCGCCGCCCATGTCTCGGGCACCTTCATCGTCGTGCTGCTGGTCGTCTCGACGCTCGGCGTGGCGACGAGTCCGCTCCTCGTCATGCTGTTCGCTCCCGGCTTCTCCGACGACCCGGCGCGCTACGCGCTCGCCGTGCACATGCTCCGGATCACGTTCCCCTACCTGTTCTTCGTCTGCCTCATCGCCTACGCCGGATCCATGCTGAACACGTTCGGACGGTTCGCCGTGCCGTCGTTCACGCCGGTCCTGCTGAACGTCTCGCTGATCGGTGCGGCCGTCCTGCTCGCCCCGCGCATGGAGGTGCCGATCGTCGCCCTCGCCTGGGGCGTGCTCGGCGCGGGCATCGCGCAACTCGCGCTGCAGCTGCCCTTTCTCGCCCGGCTCGGACTGCTGCCGCGTCCACGCTGGGGCCGCCACCACGAGGGCGTGAAACGCATCATGAAGCTGATGGCACCGGCCGTGCTCGGCTCCTCGGTCGCGCAGATCAATCTCCTGCTCGACACCGTCATCGCCTCCTTCCTGGTCGCCGGCAGCCTCAGCTGGCTCTACTACGGGGATCGTCTGATGGAGTTTCCGCTCGGGCTCCTCGGCGTGACGCTCGGCACGGTGATCCTGCCGCGGCTCGCGCGCGGCCACTCGCTGGAGGGCGATCGGGACTTCCGCGCGACGCTCGACTGGGCGCTCAGGCTCGTGACGGTGCTCGGACTGCCCGCGGCGGCCGGGCTCGCGGTGCTCGCCGAGCCGCTCGTCGCGACACTGTTCGGCTACGGCGAGTTCGCCCCGGAAGACATCCGCATGACCGCCTTCGCGCTGATCGCCTACGCCGCGGGCCTGCCGGCCTTTCTCGCGATCAAGGTGCTGGCGCCGGCCTTCTTCGCCCGCCAGGACACGAAGACACCGGTGCGGATCGGCATCGTCGCGCTGGTCTCCAACATGGCCTACAACCTCGTCCTGGTCGTGCCGATGGTGCAGCTCGGGTTCGCCGCGCCGCACGTCGGCCTCGCGCTCGCGACGACCCTGTCGGCCTGGCAGCAGGCGATCACGCTGTACGTGACACTCGGGCGGCGGGGGATCTACCACGCGCCGCCGGCTCTGGTCGGCTTCGCCGCACGCACGCTGCCCGCGCTCGCCGTCATGACGCTCCTGCTCGTCGCGCTCGAGCACGCCGACTGGCACCCCGACTGGCACGTGCTCGACGCGGGCGACCGGGTACTTCTGCTCCTCGGTACAATCGTCGCGAGCGTCGCGGCGTGGATCGTCGCGCTCGCGGCCGGCGGCGTGCGCCCGCGTCAGCTGGCGAGTCCCTGATCCGACCCGACCGACCCCGACCCCGACCCGACTCGCCTTCGGCCCGTTCTCTCCTCTCGCCCGCCCGAGCCTCGCCGCATGCGCCTGATCCGCCGCCTCGCCGACTGGCCTGCCGACGCCACCGACGGCACGGTCGCGACGATCGGCAACTTCGACGGCGTGCACGTCGGTCACCGCGTCATGCTCGAGGCGGTGAGCGAGCGCGCCGCCGCCCTCGGCGTCGCGACGACGGTGATCAGCTTCGAGCCCCTGCCGCACGAGTTCTTCGCCCCGGACGCCTCGCCGGGACGCCTGCAGGGACTTCGCGATCGCGTCGCCTCGCTCGACGCCTGCGGGATCGAACGGCTGCTGCTTCTGCCGTTCGACGCCGCCTTCGCCGCGCGAACGGCCGACGCCTTCGTCCGCGAGGTGCTGGTCGAGACCCTCGGCGTACGCCATGTCGTCGTCGGCGACGACTTCCGCTTCGGCAAGGAGCGCGCGGGAAACCTCGCATCGCTCGAGCGCGCCGGGCGCGAGCACGGGTTCACGGTGACCGCCTGCGAGACGGTCGAACTCGGCGGCGAGCGTGCCTCCTCCAGTCGCGTCCGCGCCCATCTGGCCGCCGGCGAGCTCGACGCCGCGGCGGCACTGCTCGGGCGCCCCTACCGCATCAGCGGTCGGGTCGTGCACGGCGAGAAGGTCGGCCGCACGCTCGGCTTCCCCACCGCGAACGTCGCGCTGGGCTCGCACCGTCCACCGCTACGCGGCGTGTTCGCCGTGCGCGCGACCGATCTCGATGACGGCAGCTGCTGGCCCGCGGTCGCCAACCTCGGCGAGCGCCCGACCGTCGGCGGGCGCAGGCTCCTGCTCGAGGTGCACGTGCTCGACGCCGCGCCCGAGCTCTACGGCCACCACCTCGCCGTCGACTTCGTCCGCCGACTGCGCACCGAGCAGCGCTTCGATTCGCTCGACGCACTGAAGGCACAGATCGCGCGCGACGTGGACGACGCGCGCGACGTGCTCGCCGGCGGGGCGTCCGACGGCGGCACGTGAGGCGCGGGCAGGCTCGGGATCGAACGAAGGCTCGAGCCCGGTGACGACGCCCCTCGGCGTCACGGCGATCCTCGGTACTTCCCGTGCTCGGTACTTCCGTGCTCGGTACTTCCCGTGCTCGGTACTTCCCGTGCTCGGTACTTCCCGTGCTCGGTACTTCCCGTGCTCGGTACTTCCCGTGCTCAGTACTTCATGTACTCGCCCGGCGTATTCTCGGCGACGAACTTGGTTGCCTCGTAGATGCACGTGCGGATCGCCTTCTCCATCGGCGTGCTCGCGAACGCGCCGAGCGAGCCGCCCATCGCGCCGCCACCGGTCAGCGCGCCGAGGGCCGCGCCGATGTTCACGTCGGTGGCGGTACCGCGCACCGTGGTGGCGGAAAGGATCTCTGTCGTGGCGGCGTCGACGAGGCGGATGTCCATCGCCATCGACGACTTGCTGTAGCCACCGCTGACCGCGCCGAGCAACGCCCCCGCCCGCTTGCCCAGCAGCCCGCCGACCGAGCCACTCGCGCCCTTGGTGCCCGGATCCCAGCCGGTGATCGACGCGACGACCGCGATGTCGACGCCCTTGACCTGACCGCGCTCGACACCCGTGTCGTCGGTGTAACCGTCCTCCTGCAGACCGATCTCGCTCTTGATCGAGTCGATGTTCTGGCGCTCGAGCACGCGGTAGCGCTTGCTCTGCACCAGCGAGGTCGTGAGCATGTCCTTGAGCCCTTCGGCGTAGCCCGAGTACTCGTTCTTCGAGAAGGAGAAATCGGTGCCGGCGACGCCGATCGTGGTCTTGCTCGAGCCGATGTTCCAGTCGAAGTCGGTGACGGCGGCCCGGGCGCGCGGACCGTCGTAGGGCGGCAGCTGGAGCTCGACCCCGCGATCGACCTCGGCCTCCGGCTTGACGAGCTGGTCGAGGCAGCCGCCGAGCGGCAGCGCGAGCAGGGGAAGCGCGATCGCGCGGCGTCGGTTCGGGTTCATGATGTGCGGGTTTCCGTGTCGGCAGGGCGCGTCGGCGGACGCTTGGCCAGAGCCTAGCACCGGGGGTGTGCCGTTCCTGTCGGGCGACCCTGCACGAATGGCTAGCCCATCACGGGATTATTCCCCGCCACGAGACACCCGTTGCGGAATCGCCGGCCGTCCGGATCGCCGGTAGCCCGAACTCACGGCCCCGCTTCCGAACCTGGCCGTCCGATCTGCACGATGGTGTCCGGTGACCGCCGCCGCGAGCGCTGTCCACGAAGTGCGTTCGCGAGCGACTCCGCGGCGCCGAGATCCGGGTGGTTCGGCCGATGGTCCGGTCACTCGATCGGCGGCCGGGCCTTCAGCATGACGACCCCTCCTCTCTCGGGCGTCAGCCGCCGGGGACGAGCCGGATCAGACGCCCGCCCGCGCCGTCCTCGAGCACGAGGACCGCGCCGTCGGGACCTTGCTCGACCTCGCGGATGCGCTTGCCCCAGGCGTAGCGTTCCGCCTCCGTCGCGATCGTCTCCATGCTCTCGTCGTCCGGCGGGGCGCCGGTGTTGTCGGTCGGCGCCTCCTCGAACGTCACGCGGATCAGCGCCTCCGACGACAGTCCGCCGATCAGCCCGTCACCCGCCCAGTCGTCGAACAGCGTCCCGTCGTGGATGACGAACCCGGACGGGCTGATGACCGGGTTCCAGGCCAGCGCCGGGTTCTCGAACGCGGGGTTGGTCTCGTGCGACGGGATCGGCTCGCCGGAGTAGTGCGAGCCTTCGGAGACCTCCGGGTAGCCGTAGTTCTCCGAGCGCACGATGCGGTTCAGCTCGTCACCGCCCTTCGGGCCCATCTCGTGGGTCCAGAGCTGCCCGTCCGCGTCGAAGTCGATGCCGAGCAGGTTGCGGTGTCCGAGCGTCCAGATCTGGTCGGCGATCTCGCCGCCGCCGTGGAAGGGGTTGTCGTCCGGTACCGAGCCGTCGAGGTTCAGGCGGACGATCTTGCCGAGGTTCGACTCCATGTTCTGCGAAGGCGTGAACTTCTGCCGCTCGCCGGACGTGACGAACAGGTAGCCGTCGGGGGAGACGGCGAGGCGGTGACTGTAATGTCCGTTGCCGGTGACCTTCGGGCTCTGGTTCCAGATGATCTCGCGCTCCGCGAGTTCGCCGCCGGACGCGCCCGGCACGAGCGTCGCGCGCTCGACCACCGCCCCGCTCAGCGCGTCGTCGTCCGGATCGCGCTCGACGTAGGAGAGGTAGACGGCACCGCTCTCGGCGAAGTCGGGGGCGATGATGATGTCGCCGAGCCCGCCCTGACCGCGCGCGTCGACCTCGGGTCCGTTCGCGATCTCGCCGAGCTTGCCGCCGTCCGCGTCGAGCAGCCACAGCCCACCCGCCTTCTCGGTGACGAGCGCCCTCCCGTCGGGCAGGAAGGTCATCGCCCACGGGCCGTCGAAGGTCTCGAGCACGGTGCCCTCGAGCGGCGTGCCTTCGCTGCCGACGATCTCGAGCGTCTCGCCGCCGCCCTGGGCGTGGACGGTACCGGCGAGCAGGAGCGCGGCGGGAACGAAGGGAAGGGTGCGATGTCTCACGGTATGTCTGTTCTCTCGGACGAGGGTGTCGACGGCAAGGGGGCCCGGGAGCGTGTCCGCATCCGGGTATCCGGATCGCGATCGTCACGATCGGCTCGGCCACCGACCCGGCGCCGGGGCTCGTGCCCGGGTCGGATCGGCGATGGCCGGGCGACCATGATGTGCCGTCGGTGCCGCCGGTCCCCGCTCGCTGCAAGGATTTCCAAGCGACGCGCCGCGGACACTCCGCACGACGGCCGCTCACGGACGAATCGCATACACTAGAGAGGGGTCGCCACGGTCGCGTGCCGCCCCCTCCCTCGAGAGCCCACCCACCGAACCGCGCGACGCGCGCGACCCGGACCCGTCCCGTGACCGACTACAAGCAGACGCTGAACCTCCCGAAGACGGCGTTCCCGATGCGCGGCAACCTCGCGAAACGGGAGCCGGAGATGCTCGCCCGCTGGGAAGCGTCCGGTCTCGAGGGGCGCATTCGCGCGACGTCGAAGGGGCGCCCGACGTTCGTGCTGCACGACGGCCCGCCGTACGCCAACGGCGAGCTGCACATCGGCCACGTCGTCAACAAGGTTCTCAAGGACCTGATCGTCAAGAGCCGTCAGCTCGCCGGCTTCGACTCCCCGTACGTGCCCGGCTGGGACTGCCACGGACTGCCGATCGAGAACAAGGTCGAGGGCATCGTCGGCAAGCCCGGCGACAAGGTCACCGACGCCGAGTTCCGCGTCCGCTGCCGCGAGTACGCGCAGACCCAGATCGATGTCCAGCGCACCGAGTTCCGCCGCCTCGGCATCCTCGGCGACTGGGATCACCCGTACCTGACGATGGACTTCGCCAACGAGGCGGGCGTCGTCCGCGCGCTCGGGCGCATCATCGCGAACGGGCACGTCTACAAGGGCGTCAAGCCGGTCTACTGGAGCTGGGGCGCGCACACCGCCATGGCCGAGGCCGAGATCGAGTATGCCGACAAGGTCTCCACGGCCATCGACGTGCGCTTCGCCGCGAAGGACCCGGCCGCGGTACTCGCCGCGTTCGACGCGCCCGATCACGGTTTCGCGAACACGGGCGGCGACGCCGCCACCGGCCCCCTCGGTCCGGACGACGGTGGCGAGATCAACGCGGTCATCTGGACGACGACGCCGTGGACGATTCCCGGGAACCTCGCCGTCACCGTCAACCCCGAGCTTCCGTACGCGCTCGTCGCCGTGAAGGGCGAGGACGACGGGTCGCGCCCGGGCGAACGCCTGATCGTGGCCGAGGCGATGGTCGACGAGGTCATGGCGCGCTACGGCTTCGCGACCCACGAGACGCTCGCCACGGCCACGGGTGCCGAGCTCGCGGGCCTCGCGTTCCGCCACCCGCTCTACGATCGCGACTCGCCTATGATCCTCGGCGAGCACGTCACCACCGAGGCCGGCACCGGCGTCGTGCACACCGCCCCCGACCACGGTGTCGAGGACTTCGACGCGGCGCGCGCGGCCGACATCGGCCTGGAGCTCCTCGACCTGGTCGACGACAACGGCGTGTTCCGCCCGAACGTGGAGCTGTTCGGCGGCGAGCACGTCATGAAGGTCGACGCGCACCTGATCGAGGAGCTGGAGGCGCGCGGGCGGCTGGTCCTGCACGCCCGCCACGAGCACAGCTACCCCTACTGCTGGCGCACCAAGACACCGATCATCTACCGCGCGACGCCGCAGTGGTTCGTCGGCATGGACCGTGAGGGGCTGCGCGCGCGCACTCTCGAGGAGATCGACGAGGTCCGCTGGATACCCGACTGGGGCCAGGCGCGCATCGAGGGCATGATCGCCAACCGCCCCGACTGGTGCATCTCGCGCCAGCGCACCTGGGGCGTGCCGATCCCCCTGTTCCTGCACCGCGAGACGGGCGAGCTGCATCCCGAGACTGCGCGCTTGATCGAGGAAGTGGCCACGCGTATCGAGGGTGGCGGCATCCAGGCGTGGTTCGATCTGGAGACGGAAGAGCTGCTCGGCGACGAGGCGGCGCTCTACGAGAAGACGCGCGACGTGCTCGACGTCTGGTTCGACTCGGGCACGACCTGGCTGCACGTGCTCGGGCGCGATCCGGACCTGACGTACCCGGCCGACATGTACCTCGAGGGCTCCGACCAGCACCGCGGCTGGTTCCATTCGTCGATCCTGACGAGCGTCGCGGTCAACGGCCACGCGCCGTACCGGCAGGTGCTCACCCATGGCTTCACCGTCGACAAGGACGGGCGCAAGATGTCGAAGTCGCTCGGCAACGTCATCGCCCCGCAGAAGCTCCTGAAGACGCTCGGCGCGGACATCGTGCGGCTCTGGGTCTGCTCGGCCGACTACCGCGGCGAGATGACGGTCTCCACCGAGATTCTCGACCGCATGGCCGACTCGTACCGCCGGATCAGGAACACCGCGCGCTACCTGCTGAGCGCGATCGACGACTTCGACGCGGACACGGACGCCGTCGCTCCCGACGCCCTGCTGCCGCTCGACGCCTGGGCGGTGGCCCGCGCGCTCGAGACCCAGCACGCGATCGAGGCGGCCTACGAGAACTACCAGTTCCACGTCGTCTACCAGAAGGTCCATCACTTCTGCGCCGTCGACATGGGCGGCTTCTACCTCGACGTCATCAAGGACCGTCAGTACACGATGCCGACGGCGAGCCACGGGCGGCGCAGCACGCAGACGGCGATGCGACTGATCTGCGATGCCCTGGTGCGCTGGATCGCGCCGGTGCTGAGCTTCACGGCCGACGAGATCTGGCAGCACCTCCACGGCAAGGGGGAAGCGGTGGATGCGGGCGACGCCTCGGTCGGCGCCGTGTTCCTGGAGACCTGGTCGGAGCGGCTGTTCCCGCTCGACGAGGCGGCTCCGATAAGCGCGGACGAGTGGGACACTCTCGTCGCCGTGCGCGGCGCGGTCGACGGCGCGCTCGAGACGCTGCGCGCGGCGGGCACGATCGGCGGCTCGCTCGAGGCCGACGTCACCGTGCACGCCGACGGCGCGCTCGCCGCGACCCTCGACAAGCTCGGCGACGAACTCCGTTTCGTGTTCATCACCTCCGTCGCCCGCGTCGCGCCGCTCGCCGACGCGCCGGCGGACGCGGCCCGGGCGGAAGTCGCGGGAGCCACGCTCGCGATCGACGCGCGAGCCGCCGACGGGGAGAAGTGCGTGCGCTGCTGGCACCGGCGTGCCGACGTCGGCACGCGGACCGGGCATCCGGAGCTTTGCGGCCGCTGTGTCGAGAACGTCGCCGGTGACGGCGAGACGCGCCGGATCGCCTGAGGAGACGATCATGAGCGACCCCTCGACACCCACGCTCGCGAAGAGCCGTGCCACCCGCGCGCAGGTACCCTCCCGCGCGGCCTTTCTCGGGATTCGCTACGCGATCGTCGCGATCATCGTCGTCGCCGATCAGGTGACGAAGGTCACCGTCGACGGCGCGCTCGCGCTGTACGAGCGCATTCCGGTGCTGCCGTTCTTCAACATCACCAAGGCCTACAACCCCGGTGCCGCGTTCAGCTTCCTCAGCGACGCCGGCGGCTGGCAGCGCTGGTTCTTCACGATCGTCAGCGCCGTCATCAGCGTGGTGCTCTTCGTCTGGCTGCAGCGGATGACGGTGCGTGAACGCTGGCTGGGACTGGCTGTCGCACTGATTCTCGGCGGCGCGATCGGCAACCTGATCGATCGGGTGATCTACGGCCACGTCGTCGACTTCGTGCAGGTCTACTGGCGCGACTGGTACTTCCCCTCGTTCAACGTCGCCGACGCCGCCATCAGCTGCGGGGCGGTGATCTTCATCGCCCTGACCCTGTTCGATCGACCCGAGGCGGACGCGGAAGGGCGCCCCGACGAACGCGACGAGAGACGCTGACCGATCCCGGCGGATCCGGTCGACCCCGATCGACCCCTGGCCCATCCGACGACGAACCGACGACCGAGACAACCGATGCGGATATTGCTCGCCAACCCCCGTGGATTCTGCGCAGGCGTCGATCGCGCCATCGACATCGTCGAGCGCGCGATCGAGCTGCACGGCGCCCCGATCCACGTGCGTCACGAGGTCGTGCACAACAAGTACGTCGTCGACCGCCTGCGCGAGAAGGGGGCCGTGTTCGTCGAGGAGCTCGACGAGGTGCCCGACGACGCGACCGTCATCTTCAGCGCGCACGGCGTCTCGCGCGCGGTCGAGATGGCGGCCGAGACGCGTGGCCTGCAGGTGTTCGACGCGACCTGCCCGCTGGTGACCAAGGTGCATCTCGAGGTCGTGCGCTACGCCCGCGAAGGTCGCGAGGTGATCCTCATCGGACACGCCGGACACCCCGAGGTCGAGGGCACGATGGGTCGCTACGACACGAGCCACGGCGGGCGCATCATCCTCGTCGAGAACGTCGACGATGTCGCGACGATCGAGGTGAACGATCCCGAAGGGCTCGCCTTCGTCTCCCAGACGACGCTGTCGGTCGACGACACGCAGGACATCATCGACGCGTTGCGCGCACGCTTTCCCGCCATCGTCGCCCCGAAGCGCGACGACATCTGCTACGCGACCCAGAACCGCCAGGACGCGGTCAAGAAGCTCTGCGAGGAGGTCGACCTGCTGCTCGTCGTCGGTGCGACCAACAGCTCGAACTCGAACCGCCTGGCCGAGCTCGGTCAACGTGCCGGGGTCGAGTCGCACCTGATCTCGCGGGCCGACGCGATCGATCCGGCCTGGCTCGAGGGCCGCGCGACGATCGGCGTGACGGCCGGTGCCTCGGCGCCCGAGGTGCTCGTGCGCGAGGTCGTCGAGCGTCTTCGCGAGGCGGGCGGCGAGGTGCCCGAGGAGCACGCCGGCAAGGTCGAGACGGTGACCTTCGCGATTCCCCGCGAGCTCCGGCGACGGGACGTGCCGAACGCCGGCGCGAGCGCCGACTGACGACGGGATCGGCCGACCCGGACGAAGGACCGGCGAGCCATCTCTCGAGTCGCCCCCGCGGCCGTCAGGCGTCCGCGGACAGACCGTCGACCAGTGCGCGTCCGTCCTCGCCGAGCACGGCGGGCACGTTCGCCTCGCGGGCGCCGCTCTCCCGGATCTCGAGCTTGCCGCGCACGATCAGGTCGCTCCTGAACAGGAACTGATCGCGCATGTCGAACGGGTAGGCCTTCCAGCTTGTAGAGCGCCCCCCAGGGCTTCTCCTCGAGAATGACGAGCACCGGCGGGTCGTAGTCGAGGTAGGCGCTCGTCAGCGCGACGTTCCGGAGCGCGCTCCTGAGCGGCCGACGGCGCCGCCGACCGCTCCGGCCAGGACGAGGAAGTTCCGAAGCGTCACGTTGAAGACGATCGGCAGGATCCGGAAGACCGCGAGCACGAGCAGCGCGAGCCGGATGAACGGCACCGCTCCGAGCAGGTAGAGGCGGAACATGCTCGGCACGTGCCGCGCGATCCAGGGAAGCCCCATCCGTACCAGCCGGATGGCGATCCGGACACCGACGACGATCATGACGATCTCGACGAAGTCGATGTCCTTGAAGTCGTCGAGCAGCTGCGCCGCCTCGACCTCGCCGGTCCGAATTCCGCCCATTCCCGTCTCCTCCGCTCCCGAGCGCCCGGGAGCCCGGACGCGACCGCCGTCGTGCCGTCAGACCGCCGGCATCGACAGACATCTGCAAGTTCACAGTGTCCGCGAGGGCCGGGAGCACGACGTGCCGCGAGTCGGTGCCAGCCGGAAAAATCTGCCCGCCACGGCCTCCTCGCTTGCCCCTTTCTGCACGACGCCGAGCGGGCGGCACATGCCGCTGTCACCCTCGTGGCAATACCTTCTCACTCGTGGAAGACGACTCATGACGCATCCGGACACGAACGACGCCGCCCCGGCGGACGACACGCTCGACGCGAGCGCGGGCGACGTCGCACGGACGACGGCGATCGAGCGCCGCGCCCCGGTGGCCGTCGTCGCCGGCGGATCGGCCGGTATCGGTCGCGCCACGGCGCGGCGGCTCGCCGAGCGTGGCTACGACGTCGCCGTCCTCGCTCGCGGCGAGGCGCGTCTCGCCGAGACGGTGCGCGATCTCGAGCGGCGCGGCGCGCGTGCGCTCGGCCTCCCTTGCGACGTCGCCGACGACGCGGCCGTCGCCACGGCTCATGCGCGCGTCAGCGACGAGCTCGGCACGCCCGTCGTCTGGGTCAACTCCGCGATGCTGACGGCGTTCAGCCCGTTCGAGAAGATGGAGGACGCGGAGTTCAGGCGCATCGTCGAGGTCACCTTCCTCGGCCAGGTCAACGGCACGCGCGCCGCGCTGTCGGGCATGCGCGGGCTCGGGCGCGGCAGCATCGTCAACATCGGCTCCGGCCTCGCCTACCGCTCGGTGCCGCTGCAGTCGGCCTACTGCGCGGCGAAGGCGGCGATCAACGGCTTCACCGCCTCGCTGCGAAGCGAGCTGATCCACGCGGGGCTCGACGACATCCACCTCTCGCTCGTGCAGCTCCCGGCGGTCAACACGCCCCAGTTCGACTGGGCCCGCAGCCGTCTCGATCGCGTACCGCGCCCCGCCGCGCCGGTCTACCAGCCGGAGGTGGCCGCCCGCGCCGTGCTGCAGGCGATCGACGAGGGCTCGCGCGAACTGTTCGTCGGTCGATCGGTGCCGGGCCTGGTGTTCGGCAACATGCTCGCGCCGGGCTATCTCGACCGGAAGCTCGCCGATGCCGGCTGGGACGGACAGCACTCCGGGGAACCCGATCCGGGATACCGGCCGGGCAACCTCGAGACGGCTGCCGAACGCGATGTCGCGGCGCACGGCTCGTGGGACGGCGAGGCGCTCGACGGCGGCATGGTCGTCGATGCCGACGCGATGCGCCACGCCGTCGCGGCCGGCGCCGGCATCGCGCTGTTCGCCGCCGGGTTGCTCACCGCGTCGCTCCTGCGCGGGCGACGCTGAGCGACGTCGAGGGCCGGCACCCGTGCACCCCGGGCGCATGCGATCATCCGACTCGATCCGTTCGCCTTCGAGCTTGTTCCGATGCCCGTACTCGACACCACCGGCCTGAGCGGCACCATTGTCGCGCTGCTCGTCAACGCGGGTGGCGAGACCCTCGAGAGCGCGCCGTGCGAACGCGTCGACGTCGACTGGGGCGGGTTCGCCGGCGAGACGCACGGCGGCGTGACGCGCGCGTCCTGCAGCCGGGTCCGGCGTCAGTACCCGAAGGGCACGGAGATCAGGAACGTTCGCCAGGTCTCGGCGCTCGGCGAGGAGGAGATCGACGCGATCGGCGCCGCGCTCGGTCTCGATCGGCTGGAGCCCGCCTGGCTCGGGGCCAACCTGGTCGTCGGCGGGCTGCCCGACTTCACCCACCTGCCGCCCTCGTCGCGACTGATCGCGTCGAACGGCACGGCACTCGTGGTCGACATGGAGAACGCGCCGTGCCGATTTCCGGGCGAGATCATCGGGCGGCACCGCCCGGGCCATGGTGACGGGTTCGCCGCGGCCGCCGTCGGCAGGCGAGGCGTCACGCTCTGGGTGGAGCGCCCCGGCACGCTCGCGCTCGGTGACACGCTGACCTTGCACGTGCCGCCGCCGGAGCGCTGGCGGGGCCGTTCCACCTGACGGAAGCGTGCGCGGCTCGCGTCGGGCGCGACGTGCGCCTCCCTCCCGACCCCGTCCGTTCGGCGGCCGTCCGCCCCGCCCCCCTGTCGGGCGCCATCCCGGTGCCTTCTTCCCGGTCGGCCTCCTCAGCTCGCTTCCTTGAGCAGCGCCTGCACGGTCACGATGCGCCCGGTGGCCGCGCGCACGATGTCGCCGGGGGACTTCAGGTCGATGCCCGACTGCTGCAGGCGACGCGCGAGCAGGAGGTTGTCGGCACTCGGAATCGAGCCGTGCTCGGAGTCCGGCATCTCCGACTGGATGATCAACAGCGCCGCCGTGACTAGATCGGTGTAGGTGATCTCGCCGCTGTGGTTGCGGTACCAGTCGCGGGCGGTCTGGCTCGCGTCGACGAACTCGGCGGGGAAGTCCCAGGCGTCCAGGAGCCAGACGCCGAGCACGGTGCGGAGCTTCTCGATGACGCCGGCGAGCTGCCCGTCGGTCTCGAACAGGTCGGCGTGCTCGTTGGCGTAGGTCAGGGTCACCAGCTCTCCGATGTCGGCCGTCAGCGCGATGAGCGAGGCGACCTCGGGCTTGAGGTCCGGGAGCTCGCGCGAGAGCACCTGCACGATCGCCGACGACAAGGTCGCCCGCTGCAGGTAGCGCCGGAAGCGACGCTCGAGCACCTCGTTGGCGGGCACCACGGTGTTGGCACGCAGGAGCTCCTCCATGCTCCGCTGGGTGGTCTCGACGCCGAGACGCGAGATCGCTCCGCGGATGCTCGTGGTCGAGTCGCCCGAGGTCGCGTCGGCGCGGTTGGCGGCGTTGACGATGTGGGCGGTGAGCCCCGGATCGGACTGGATGACCTCGGCCAGGTCGGGAATGCTCTCCACTCGCGCGGCGGCACCGAGAATGCGCACGGCCGCCTCCCTCGAACTCGCCAGGTGCACCTTGTGCGACCTCATGTCCTCGACGATGTCGTCGAAGACGGTGTTCTCGAGCCTGCCGACCTCGACGTCGATCACGTGAATGGCGTTCTTCTGCTGCTCGCGAAGCAGGATGTCGAGCTGCTCGCGCCCGAACTTGACGATCTTGGCGACGGTGGTGGTCCGTGCCGTCTGATACGCCCCCTTGTCGAGGAACAGCGGCTGCAGGGCCTCGGTGGTGCGGGCGCTGAGCTGACCGACCTCGTCCTTGCCGTTGTGGAGCGTGAGCGTGCCCTCGACGAGATACATCAGCCAGCGGTGCGAGTTCTCCGGCTTGATCTGATCGTTTCTCTGCACGTGCACGACGCTTGCCGTGCGACAGATCGCGGCACGGTTGACCGCGTTGAGCTCGCTGACCGGAAGAACGGCACCCGCGGCGGCGAGCACCAGCGGTCCGTGCTCGTCGGCCGCCTCTTTGGCCGTGTTCGAGTCGCTCTTGAATGCCATTGTGTCGCCCTGGTCTCTATCGCTGCTGGCTCTGTCGGCGGCGCTCGCCGCTCACTTGGCCGGGTGACATGCACGGCGCACGCCACCCGGCCGGGGCTTCACGTCACTGATCGCTTCGGCAGGCACCGTGAGCGTCGGTGACGAAGTTGCCGTCCGAGTCGACGTAGCCGGTGACGATGCCGTACGGGCTGTTGTAGTTGGCCGGCAGGGATTCCTTGTCGTTCGCCTCGGAGGCCGGCAGGAGCAGCGTCGTGCGGAACGAGTCCTCGGCCTCGGCGCCGAGGGCCTGTGCCCGGGCGGTGATCTCGACGTTGGCCCAGAGCGAGTTGCTCGCCGGATAGATCATCCGGAAGTAGCCCGAGCCGGTGCTGTCGGTCGTCAGCGATCCGCCGACCAGCGTCGCGAAGCCGGTCTCCCTGACCGCGGCCAGCGAGGCCGGATCCTGCGGGTCGAGCGAACCGTTGCCGTTGTCGTCCTCGCCGACGTCGAGGATGCGGTTGAGGTTCGCGTCCTCGCTGATGCAGCCGATCGAGAGATCGCCCATCGCCCAGGAGTCGGCCTGCCAGTCGCTGCCGCCCTCGTACTGCTCGAACCCCTGCGTGTCGACCAGCGCCATGCGGCCCTTGCCGTAGGCGGCACCACCGAACCCGCCGGCGCTGTTGGAGAGTCCCTGGTTGCCGTAGAACCCGTGATCGATCGGACGGATGGACATCGTCACCTCGGCGTTCTCGAGCGGCGTGCCGCCACCGTCGGCGACCTGCACGACGAAGGGCATCGCGTACTGCGTGCCGAACGAGTCGATGACGACCTCGTTGGAGGTACCGATGGTCACGTTGATGACCCGCTCGACCACGGTCAGGCGCATCGCGTCGCGGATGGTGGTGCCCTCGACCGTCGCGACCAGCTCGATCTCGTCGAGCTCGGTCGCGTCCAGACCGGCCGTGAAGGTCACGCTCGCCTCGCCGTCGCTGCCGCTCGTCGCGGACGAGGGGCTCAGGCGGCCGCCCTTCAGGTCACCGCTGTTGAACACGACCTCGCGCCCCTTGACGGGGTTGCCGTCGGCATCGGTGACGAGGGCCGTGACCGTGCTCGTGCCCTGCGCCGGCACGCGGCTGGAGGAGGCGTCGATCGCGACCGCGACGGGCGTGGTCGCGATGAACTCGACGTCGACGTGCGTGGACGGTTCGCCGTCGGCGTCGTCCGATACCGTCACCCGGGCGTTGCCCGCGCTCCGCGAGCTCACGTAGACCGTCGCCCGGCCGGCGCCGTCGGTGGTCACCGTCGAGACGTCGTCGCCCGCGGCGTCCGTGACACGGCCGGCGGTCGTGGAGAAACGCAGCGCGCGAGCGACGACCGGTACGCCCTGGCTCGTCCACGTGACCGCGACGGCGTTGCTCTCGTCGGTCCGGGCGAACCCGACCGGAATCTCCGACCCCGACTCGAGCGTGTCGAAGACGAGGCTGTCGGTGGAGATCGTGAACGAGTGGCTGGTGACGACGGTGTCGTCGAGCGCGAGCATGCGGATCGTGTCCTCGGCGGCTCCGGTGGTGATCTCGACGCGAACGTCGACTCGACCGTCCGGGTCGGTGATGCCGATGGCCGGCGAGACGGTATTGCCCTCGACCGACTCGAACGTCACGCGCTCGTTGGAGATCGGCTCGCCGTTGCCGGCACTGAGCACGACGACGAGCTCGGCGTCGGCGCCCTCGACCAGGCTCGCGGGCCCCGTGGCCTCGAGCTCGCTGCCGTCGGCGCTGACCGTTACCTCGCCGTCGAACTCGTCGGCGGAGACCGTGACGACGATGTCCTGGGTGCGGAAGTCCTGCAGGAGCTTGAGCGTGGCGATCGCGACCCCGTTCTCGTCGGTCGTGGTGGAGACGCCCTGCAGCACGCCTCCGGTCGCGCTGAAGCGCACGGCCTGATCGGGGACGGACTTGTTGTCCACGTCGGTGACGAGAGCGGTGATGTTGGCGACGTCGGAGCCGCCGGTCTCGATGCGGTTGACGTCGCTCAGCACGCGCACGTCGAGCGCCGGGACGAACTCGATGTCGAACGACTCGCTCGGTTCGCCGTCGGTGGCGTCCGCGACGGTGACCGTCGCGGCCCCGGGCACGTCGGATTTCAGCGATACGCGGGCACGGCCCGCCGTGTCGGTCGTCACGGTGGATTCGCCGATGACACGACCGGTCGTCGTCGAGAAGGCGAGCGCGCCGTTGACGACGGGCTGTCCCTGACGCGTCCACGTGACGGTGAGCTCGTGATCCTGGCCGACGAGCAGTCGCTCGTCCGCCTCGATGCCCTCGAACGCGAGGCTGTCGGTCAGCACCGCGAGAGCGTGCGTGCCGGTGACCGTGCCGTCGAGCGTGGACAGGCGGATCGTGTCGGTACCGGCGGTGCTGCCGACGCGGACCGTGACCGTGCCGTCGGCGTCGGTGACGCCGTCGGCCGGGTTGACGACGTTGCCGACGCTCGAGGAGATCGAGACCCTCTCGTTCGCTACCGGCGCACCGGCGCCGTCGGTGAGCGAGACGACGAGCTCGGCCTGAGCGCCGGCGATGACCTTGCCCGGCCCCTCGATGGCGAATCCGCTGCCGTCGGCGCGGATGACGGTCTGCCCCTCGTAGCCGTCGGCCACGACCCGCACGACGATGTCCTGGGTGCGGTCGTCACCGAGCAGGTTCAGCGTCGCGCTCGCGACGCCCTCGAGGCCGGTCTGGCCCGTGACGTTCTGCAGCACGCCCGCCGATGCGCTGAAGCTGACTTCCTGGTTCGCGATGGCCTTGTTGTCGAGATCGACGACGAAGGCGGTGATGTCGGCCGTGGTGCCCTCGCCGGTGATCAGGCGCGGCGGATCGCTCTGCACGCGCACGTCGAGTGTCTCGCCCGTCGCGGCACCGAGCCCGGGCTCCTCGCCCGGTGCGAGCGTCTCCAGGGCGTGCGTCGCGACGACGGTGCCCTCGAGCGCCGTCAGCGTGATCTCGGCATCGCCGGCGACGGCGGGCACGGAAAGCGTCGCGCGTCCGTCGGAGCCGCTGACGAGCTGGACGGGCAGATCGAGCGTGCCGTCGCTGACCTCGAGGGCGATCGTCTCGCCGCGAATCGGATCGCCGGTACCGCTCGCGAGCAGGACCCCGAGCTCGGCGCCGGCACCCGCCGTGACCTTGGTCGGACCGCTCACCAGGATCGCGGTGCCGTCGACGCGCACGACCGTCTCGCCACTGAACGTGCCGGCGGTGACGGTGACGGTGACGTCCTGGTTCCTGGCATCCTCGAGAAGCGCGAGCGTCGCGACGGCCGCTCCGGTCTCGTCGGTGTCGACCGAGACGTTCTGCAGGACGCCGGCCGACGAGGAGAAGGCGACCGGTTGCCCGGAGACCGTGTTGTTGTCCAGGTCGACGACCAGGGCACGGACTTCCACGACCGACACGTCCCCGGTGTCGAGACGGCGCGGCGTGCTCTGGACCCGCACGTCGTAGGTCTGACCTACCGCGGCGCCGAGCCCGACCGGCTCGCCGTTGGCGTTGAACTGCTGCTGTCCGCCGCCCGTGGCGTCGCCCTCGGTGCGTGAGCCGCAGCCACCGAGCGCGAGCGCACCGACGAGCAGCAGGGTGCCGAACTTGTTCATGTCCTTGTTCCTCGTGTGTGCCATGCCCGCGTGCCCTACCGGAAGCCGCCGAAGTAGTGCTGGAATCCGATCGTCGCGGTCGAGAACGCGCCGTCGTCGAGACGCAGGTAATGCAGGTTCAACGACGTCGTCTCGTTGCCGAACAGGTTGATCCCGCCGCCGATGGCGAGACCGGAGTCGGAATTGTTGAGCGAGTCGTCGACCTCGAGCCGGGCCTGGCCGCCGAGTACGTAGACACCCGCGCGATCCCAGCGGTAGCCGAGACGGAGCATCGCGGCCTGATAGGTCACGAGCGGTTCGCTGACCATGCTGTTGATCTGATCGGAGGCCGCACCGATCTCGAGCTCGATACCGACGAAGTCCAGGAGCTGTACCCCGAGCGTCGCGTTGATCGTGCCGAGGCTCCTGTCCCCGCCACCGGGCACATCGACGCTGCCGTCGGAGAACCCGATGCCGTAGTAGAGCTTGGCGACGTCGACATCGGCATCGGCGTGGGCCGTACCCGCGAGCATGCCGAGGCCCAGTGCCAGACTGCCGAGAAGCTTTCTCATGAACCGTGATCTCCGTGTGACTCCGCCCGGGCACTTGTCGCGCCGGACGCTTCGAATTCGGACGAACGGCAGACGACCGAGCCGATGGAGGAGCCGTCGACGGCGGACGCGTGCACTCGGGATGTCGGCTCGTTCTCCGAAACCCTTAGGCACCGGTCACGAAAATCCGTCACTTCTGCGCCGCGTACCCGTCCGGGAGGGCAGGTATCATCGAGCGATGCACCCCGCCGACCCTCTCCCCGTCTCGCTCGTGCCCGCCCGGCCTCGCCCGTCGGGGACGTTCCGGCGCGGAGCGCTGCCGCTGTTGCTGGTCGTGTCGAGTCTCGCCGCGTGCACCGATCGTGCCGAGCGCTCCGCAACGGCGTCGGTGCAGGCTTCTCCGAGCGCTCCGACGGTGCCCCTCGCGCGTGCACCCGACGTCGTGTTCCGGACCTTGTCGGGCGAACGCCTGGCTCTCGCCGAGGCCGCCGGACCGACGCTCGTCGCCTTCTGGTCGACGAGCTGCACGGTCTGCCTGCACGAGATGCCCGCGCTCGCCCGGCTGCGCGCCGACTACGCGCCACGCGGATTCGAGCTCGTCGCCGTCGCGATGCCGCACGATCGGCCCGACGTCGTGCTGGAACTCGCCGAGGCGCGCGGCTGGTCGTTCCCGGTCGCGCTCGATATCGACGGTCGGGTGCTCGCCGCGTTCGAGCCGGTACCCGGCACGCCGACCAGCTTCCTGATCGACGCCGACGGCACCGTCGTGGAGCGCCATGTCGGCCCGGCGGACCCGGGTGCGCTTCGGAGCACGCTCGAGAGGTTGCTCGACGAAACGGCGCCCGGCGGGGAGCGGCTCGGCGGGGAGCGGCTCGGCGCGGCGCGGCTCGGCGGGAAACGGTCCGGCGATGCCCCGGGCGAGCCCGTGCCCGATCCGGTCGCCCTGTCGCCGGGCGTCACGGAGTCGGCCACCGGCACCCGGATCGACTTTCCCGGCGACGATGGACCCGGGCGACACCCGGGCGACACGCCCCGATCATCCGGCGCCGTTCCCAGCGCCTCCCCTCCCGCGCGCGCGCGCGCCTGACGACGACCCGCCCCGATGCTCTGGATGAAGGCCCTGCACGTCGTGTTCATGGTGACGTGGTTCGCCGGCCTGTTCTACCTGCCGCGCGTGTTCGTCTACCACGCCCAGACGCCTGCCGACGCCCTCGCGCAGCGCGAGACGTTCAAGGTCATGGAACGCAAGCTTCTCGGCATCACCAGCCTCGGTGCGCTCCTGACCTTCGTGTTCGGCACGCTCCTGCTGATCGTCTGGCTACCCGGGTTCGTCGAGGCGCCGTGGATGCAGCTGAAGCTGCTGCTCGTGCTCGGCCTGCTCGGCTACCACGCATGGTGCGCGAAGATCGTCCGCGCGTTCCGCGAGGATCGCGAGCGCCGTTCGCACGTGTGGTTCCGCTGGTTCAACGAGATACCGGTCGCGTTCCTGTTCGCGATCGTGATCCTGGTCGTCGTCAAGCCGTTCGGCGGCTGAGGGATCCGTCTCGCTGACACCGCCGGGCTCGGCGAGCCATCCGTCGCCACGCGTGATCCGGTGCGCTCCGTCCGACGATCGCCGGGCCGCCGGGCCGCCGGATCGAGCGAGCGTCGGGGCGCCCCGGCGCCGGCCGGGCTCGTCAGGCGCGCTCGAGCAGCGGTTCGAGCTCGGCCAGCGCCTTCTCGTAGACCTGGCGCTTGAAGAAGATGACTTCCTTGGACGGTGCCCAGTACTCGACCCAGCGCCAGTGATCGAACTCGGGCTTGGGGCTCGCCGCGAGATCGAACGAGGTCTCGTCGCCGAGCATCCGGAGCATGTACCAGATCTGCTTCTGACCGATGCACAGGGGTGTCTGGTTGCGCCGCACGTAGCGCTTGGGCAGGCGGTACTTGAGCCAGGTGCGGGTGCAGCCGAGCACCTCGACGTGATCCGGCGCGAGCCCGGTCTCCTCGCGGAGCTCGCGGAACATCGCCTCTTCCGGGGACTCGCTCCGGTCGATACCCCCTTGCGGGAACTGCCAGGCGTCCTGCCCGATCCGACGCGCCCAGAAGACACGGCCCTCGTCGTTGCTGAGGATGATCCCGACGTTCGCCCGATAGCCTTCCTCGTCGATCATGGGATCCTCGTCCGGTGTCGTGTCGGGCGATGTTCCCAAAAAGCCACACCATCCGCAAACCTCGGACCTGCCGGACGGATGGCGGGCGTTCCCGACCCTCTCAGGTGCGCGGCAGCGTCACCCCTTCCTGGCCCTGGTACTTCCCGCCACGATCGGCGTAGGAGGTCTCGCAGGTCTCGTCGCTCTCGAGGAACAGCATCTGGGCGATGCCCTCGTCGGCGTAGATCTTCGCCGGCAGGGGGGTCGTGTTCGAGAACTCGAGCGTGACGTGACCTTCCCACTCGGGCTCGAGCGGCGTCACGTTCACGATGATGCCGCAGTTGGAGACGAAGACACCGGCCTCGAGCGCGAAGTTGCCGGTCTCGGGCACGGTGAGGCAGTAGACGTCGTGGCTCCCGGGAAGCTCGCGTACGGCGATGATCTTGTGATTGGCGAGGGGCCTGCCGCGAGCCGCGGTAACCGTTTCGGGGAAGGGGCGGGACGCCACCTGCCCGGTGCCGGGCAGCCCTGCGGCGCCTTCGCGCATGCCCGCCGATCCACGCTCGGCGGTCCGCGAGGAGTGTCCGGGACGCGGACGGTCGACACGAGGGCGATCGACATGACGGTGGCGCGTGGCCGTCGCGTCCGGATCGGCGCCGCGGCGGAACTCCCATTCGTCGATCAGCCGACGGGTGGGCGTCACGTGAGCGCTCACGGGCTGATACGTCATCTCGCACCCGCGACGCTGCGAGCGGTACAGCGGCATCAGGGAGGTGCCGGCGCGGAGCTCCGCCGCCTGGCGCATCGTGCCGTCACGAAGCAGGAACTCGTGATCGGGTGTCGCGCGCACGGTCCGCCCGTTGTCCAGCGTCAGCTCGAGCAGCGCGTCCCGACCGACGAGACGGGGAGCCGCGAGCTCGGCGACCACGATCCGTCCCGACCCGCTCATCCCGTAGCCTGCGAACCGCTCGCCGCCCTCGGCCCGCCGCGCCATGTCCTCGAGCCCGAGCGTGCGTCCGTCGGCGAGCGCCACCGTCGTGTCCGCGGAGAAGCAGCGCGCGTACGTGCTCTTGCCGAGACAGATCGTCAGCACGTTCCTCGGGATGCGGAAGTACTCGACCGTGCGCGCGAGCGCGAACGAGTTGGGCGGGATGATGCAGGTGTCGCCGGCCACGTCGACGAAGCTGGCCGAGTCGAACGACTTCGGATCGACGATCGCCGAGTTGATGTTGGTGAAGATCTTGAACTCGCGCGCGCAGCGCACGTCGTAACCGTAGCTCGAGGTGCCGTAGGAGACGATCCTGTCGCCCGCGTCGTCCACCCTCACCTGTCCCGGCTCGAACGGCTCGATCATGCCGTGCCCGGTAGCCATCTCGCGGATCCAGCGATCGGACTTGATGCTCAACGGTGCTCTCCTGCGGCCGTCCGTTCCCCGCGCGATCCGGAGCGGGGTCAGGTGTTCTGGATGACGATGTTGGGGAATTTCGAGGTGTAGTCCTTCGCCTGGCGCGAGAGCTTCGCCGCGGCGTTCCGCGCGATCTCGCGATAGGTCGCGGCGATCGCCCCGTCCGGCTCGGCGACGACGCTCGGGCGGCCCGCGTCGGCGTGCTCGCGGATGCCGAGCTCGAGCGGCAGCGAGCCCAGCAGGTTGACGCCGGCCTCCTCGGCCATGCGCTGGCCGCCGCCCGCGCCGAACACGTGCTCCTCGTGTCCGCAGTTCGAGCAGATGTGGGTCGACATGTTCTCGACGATGCCGAGGATCGGCACCTCCACCTTCTCGAACATCTTGAGACCCTTGCGCGCGTCGAGCAGCGCGATGTCCTGCGGCGTCGTGACGATGACGGCGCCCGACAGCGGCACCTTCTGGGCGAGGGTCAGCTGGGTGTCGCCGGTGCCGGGGGGCAGGTCGATCAGGAGGTAGTCCAGATCGCGCCAGCGGGTGTCGTTCAGGAGTTGCTCGAGTGCCTGGGTGACCATCGGGCCACGCCAGATCATCGGCGTCTCCTCGTCGATCAGGTAGCCGATCGACATGGTCTGCACACCATAGTTCTCCTTCGGCTCGAGGCTCTTGCCGTCGGTCGATTCCGGCTGCCCGGAGAGCCCCATCATGCGCGGCTGGCTCGGGCCGTAGATGTCGGCGTCGAGGAGCCCCACCGTCGCCCCCTCGGCGGCGAGCGCGAGCGCGAGGTTGGCGCTCGTCGTCGACTTGCCGACCCCGCCCTTGCCCGAGGCGATCGCGATGATGTTCTTGACGTTCTCGAGACGCTTGACGCCGTGCTGCACCGAGTGCGCGATGACCTCGTGGGAGACGTTCACCACCGCGTCGGTCGCCCCGGCACGACTCGCGAGCGCCTCGCGCACGGTGGCCGCGAGCGTGTCGCCCCAGCGCGCGCACGGGTAGGGCATGACCAGGTCGACCGTCACCGACTCGCCGTCGACGACGATGTTCCGGACGGCCTTCGCGGCGACCAGGTCGAGGCCGAGGTGCGGGTCGTCGACGTCGCCGAGCGCCTGCTCGATCTTCTCTCTGGACAGCTCGGACATGACGCCGCGTGGCTCCTCCGGAAGGGGCTGGTAGACTGACGGGTTCGACCCGCCACCATACACCGGGGGGATCGGGGCGTCATCCCTCGGCCGCTCCGCGGGAGCCCGCTCCGACACGACCCGTGCCGTGGCTTCCGCGCCGGCACCGTCCCCTCCCCGCACCGTTCCCGTACCGCTCCCGAGCATCCTCATGACCCGCCGCCTCCTGGTCACCAGCGCCCTGCCTTACGCCAACGGACCGCTGCACATCGGTCACCTGCTCGGCTACGTGCAGAGCGACATCTGGGTGCGCTACCAGCGCCTCGCCGGCAGCGACTGCCGCTGGGTCTGGGCCGACGACGCGCACGGCACGCCGATCATGCTGAAGGCGCGTGCCGAGGGCGTCGAGCCCGAGGAGCTGATCGCCCGCTTCAAGCGCGAGCACGAGCGCGACATCGCGGGCTTCCTGCTCTCCCCCGACAACTTCCACACCACGCACTCGCCCGAGAACCGCGAGACGGCCGAGCTCGTCTACACGCGCCTGCGCGACGCGGGCCACATCGTCCGGCGCACGATCGAGCAGCTCTACGACAGCGAGCGCGAGATGTTCCTGCCGGATCGCTTCGTCAAGGGGATCTGCCCCAACTGCGGCACCGCCGACCAGTACGGCGACAACTGCGAGAACTGCAGCGCGACCTACGACGCCACCGAGCTGAAGGAGCCGATCAGCCAGGTCTCCGGCACCATGCCCGAGTTGCGCGAATCCGAGCAGCTGTTCTTCGCGCTGGGGAACTTCGACGCGATGCTCGGCACGTGGACGCGGAGCGGCACGCTGCAACCCGAGGTCGCCAACAAGATCGGCGAGTGGCTCGACGCCGGGCTCCAGGACTGGGACATCTCGAGGAACGCCCCCTACTTCGGCTTCGAGATTCCCGACGCCCCGGGCAAGTACTTCTATGTCTGGCTGGACGCGCCGATCGGCTACATCGCGAGCCACCGGAACCTGGCCGCGCGAACGGGCGAGGACTGGGAGGAGGCGTGGCGCCCGGGCTCGGAGGTCGAGCTCTACCACTTCATCGGCAAGGACATCATCAACTTCCACTGCCTGTTCTGGCCGGCGATGCTCGAAGGCGCGGGGTTCCGGAAACCGACCGGCATCTTCTGCAACGGCTTCCTCTCCGTCGACGGGGCGAAGATGTCGAAGTCGCGCGGCACGTCGATCACGGCCGCCACCTGGCTCGAGCACCTCGACCCGGAGCCGCTCCGCTACTACTTCGCGTCCAAGCTCTCCGACGGTGTCGTCGACTTCAACCTCGACCTGTCCGACTTCGTCGCCCGCGTCAACGCCGACCTGGTCGGCAAGGTCGTCAACATCGCCAGCCGCTGTGCGGGGTTCGTGACCAAGCGCTTCGACGGCCGGCTCGCCACCACGCTGCCGGACGCCATGCAGGGGGAGTACGCCGCGTTCGTCGCCGCCCGCTCGACGATCCTCGCCTACTACGAGGCGCGCGACTACGGCAAGGCCATGCGCGAGATCATGCAGCTCGCCGAGCACGCCAACACCTGGATCAACGACGCCGAGCCATGGGTGGCGATCAAGGATCCCGAACGCGCCGACGAGGTGCAGGCGATCTGCACGCTCGGGCTCAACTTCTTCCGCGTGATCGTGACCTATCTCTCGCCGGTGCTGCCCGCGCTCGCCGCGAAGACCGAGGCGTTCCTGGACACCTCGCTCACGCTCGAGGCGCTCGACGAACCGCTGCTCGATCAGGCGATCGAGAAGTACACGCCGATGATGACGCGGATCGAGATGGCACAGGTCGAGCGCGTGATCGACGCGACGCGGGTGGACGACGGTGCCGGCACGACGACCGGCGACGGCGATGCGGGGGAGACCCCGTCACCGGACGGAAGTCACGGCGGAGGCGACGAGGCGAGGCGGGCGGCGACGGCGCCCTCGGCGACGGGTTCGTCGGGTGGCGGAACCGGCACGGACGCCGCGGGCGCACCGGGTGCGCTCGAACCGCTCCTTCCCGGGATCACGATCGACGACATGGCGAAGATCGACCTTCGGGTCGCGCGCATCGTCGGCGCCCGCGCGGTCGAGGGGGCCGACAAGCTGGTCGAGCTGACGCTCGACATCGGACTCGAGACACGCACCGTGTTCGCCGGCATCAAGGCCGCCTACGCGCCGGAGGACCTGATCGGACGGCACACCGTCATGGTCGCCAACCTCGCGCCGCGCGAGATGCGCTTCGGCGTCTCCGACGGCATGGTGCTCGCGGCCGGCCCCGGCGGGGCGGACCTGTTCGTGCTGTCGCCCGACGAGGGCGCCGCGCCGGGCATGCGCGTCAAGTGATGTGGTGAACGCCCTGCACGAGGTCGCGCTGATCCTGCTCGGCACCGTGCTCGTCAACAACTTCGTGCTCGTGCAGTTTCTCGGGCTGTGCCCGTTCGTCGGCGTCTCGAACCGGCTCGACGCCGCGTTCGGCATGGGGGTGGCGACGACGTTCGTGCTGACCCTGGCCGCGTTTCTCGGTCACCTCGTCGAACGCTGGCTGCTCGCCCCGTTCGGGCTCGATCACCTGCGCACTCTCGCGTTCATCGTGGTCATCGCCTGCGTGGTGCAGTTCACCGAGATCGTCATCCGCCGACGGAGCCCCGTCCTGCACCGCGTGCTCGGGCTCTACCTGCCGCTGATCACGACCAACTGCGCGGTGCTCGGCGTGGCGCTGCTCGGTGCCGCGCGCGGGCTCTCCCTGCGTGACTCGGTGCTGTCGGGGTTCGGGGCGGCGGTGGGCTTCACGCTCGTGCTCGTGCTGTTCGCCGCGCTGCGCGAGCGCATCGACACGGCGGACGTGCCCGCACCGTTCCGCGGCTCCCCCGTGGCGCTGATCACGGCGGGCATCCTGTCGCTCGCGTTCACCGGGTTCGCGGGGCTCGGACGATGACGGCGCTCGCGTTCCTCGCCCTGGGGATCGTCGTCGCGATCGCCGCGCTCGGGGGAGCGCTGCTCGCACGGCTCGATCGCGCGGCGAACGCGATCGCCGCGGGTGACGGGCGCGAGCGCGTCGTGCGCGCGGTCGACGCGCTCCTCCCGCAGACGCAGTGCGCGCAGTGCGGCCATCCCGGCTGCCGCCCGTACGCGGAGGCGATCGTCGACGGCGCGGCCGGCATCGATCGTTGCCCGCCCGGCGGCACGCGCACGGTGCAGGCGCTCGCGACGCTGCTCGGACGCGACATCGTGCCGATCGACGCCTCGCGCGGAGAGACCAAGGATCCGCAGGTCGCACGCATCGAGGAGGCCGACTGCATCGGCTGCGCGTTGTGCCTGCCGGCCTGTCCGGTCGACGCGATCGTCGGCGCACGCCAGCTGATGCACACCGTCATCCGCGCCGACTGCACCGGCTGCGAGCTCTGCATCGCGCCCTGCCCGGTCGACTGCATCGTGCTCGAGCCGCGGGCGACGGGCCTGGCCGACTGGCACTGGCCGGCACCTTCGAGCACGGCGACGACGAAGACGATCGCGTTCGCCGCCCCGCCCGCCATCGAGCGCGAGACCTCGTGAACGCGCACACCCCGCAGGAGCGACGGCCCGGCCTCGCGGCCCTCGTGACCGCGATCCGGCGCGTGCGGATGCGAGCGACCGTGCCGCGATTGCACGGCGGTCTCGCGCTCGCCCGCGACAAGCCCGGACTCGATCGCCCGATCGTCGACGTGCCGCTGCCCCGCACGCTGGTGCTGCCGCTCGTCGGCTATCGCGGCCGGGCCCTCGCGCCGCAGGTCGCGGTCGGACAGCGCGTCGCGCGCGGCGAGTCGCTCGCGGCGGGTCTGCCGGCGAGCGCCGCGGGCACCGTCGTGGCGATCGAGCCCCGCCCGATCGCGCACCCGGCCGGACGGGACGCCCCCTGCATCGTCCTCGCGAGCGACGTGACGGCGGATCCGACCGATACGCTGCGCCCGACCCTTCCCGCGCTCGATGCCCTGACGCTCGGGCGACTCGTCGCCTGCGGCGTCGGCGGGCTGGGGGGCGCGGGGTTCCCGACGCCGGACAAGCTCACCGACGCCGCGGAGGGCGCGGTGCACACGCTCGTCGTCAACGGCGCCGAGTGCGAGCCCGGCATCGCCTGCGACGAGGCGTTGATGGCGGTGGCGGCCGACGACATCGTCGCGGGCGCCCTGGCGCTGGCCAGGCTCGCCGGCGCGCGACGCTGCCTGTTCGTCGTGGAGTCGGACAAGCGTGAGGCTCGGGCGGCCTTGCGGGCGGCGATCGACGCCGCGCTCGACACGGCATCGGATACCGGGCCGGATCTGCCCGACGGACGGAGCGGATCGGGCACGTCGGACGCGATCGCGCTTCGTCTGATCGATGTCGCGCCGCTCTACCCGTCCGGCGCCGAGCGCCTGCTGCTCCGCCTCGCGACAGGCATCGACGTGCCGGCCGGCGAACGCCCGACCCGTCACGGCCTGCTCTGCGTCAACGTCGCGACCGCTCGCGCGGCGCATCGGGCACGCCTCGGCGAACCCTCGCTCACGCGCATCGTGACGATCGCCGGCAGTCGTGTCACGAACCCGTGCAACGCCCGCGTCGCGTTCGGCACGCCGCTCGCCGACGTGCTCGACGCGACCGGCCAGGGCGCACGCGATCCGGACACTCGTCGACGCGTCGGTGGCCCGCTCAGCGGCCACGACGTCGCGAGCGAGTGCGTGCCCGTGACCGCCACGGTCAACCGCATCGCGCTAGAGCGACCGCACCGGTCCCGGGTCGCCGTACCGTGCATCCGCTGCGCCGCCTGCAGCGACGTCTGTCCGGTCGGGCTGCTGCCGCAGGAGCTGCTGCGGCACGCGCACGCGGGCGACGGCGCGGCGCTCGATCGCGGCGGGCTCGACGCCTGTCTCGAATGCGGCTGCTGCGACATCGTCTGCCCCTCGTCCATCGAGCTGACGGCGAGCTTCCGCCACGCACGCGGCGAGCGATCCGATGCCCGTCTGCGCGAGCGCGAGGCTACACGTGCGGAAGCGCTCCACCGACGTCGCGAGGCACGCCTCGCGGGGCCGGGCGACACGCGATCGCTCTCCCCGGCACCTCTCCCGGCGACCGATTCCACCTCCGTCGCCGCCTCCGCGATCGCGACCGCGGTCACGACCAGGGTGCCTGCACCGGACGCGAGACACGACGGCGGCACGGACACCGCGCCCCCCGGTGCCGACCGCGGAGCCGAGGCCGCCGCCGCCGCCCTCGCCCGGGCACGACGACGGCGTCGCCGCAAGAGTGGCGAGACCGGCGCACCGTGAACGCCCCGACACTCGATCTCGCCGCGATCGCCCATCGCCGTCGCGGTGTCGCGGGTCTGATGGGCGAGGTCATGATCGCGCTCGTGCCGGGCACGCTGCTGCAGGCCTGGCTGATCGGTCCGGGCGTCCTCGCCAACGTCGTGCTCGCGGTCGTCGTCGCGCTCGCGCTCGAGGCGCTGGTGACCCTCGCGCGCAAGCGTCCCGTTCGGAGCACGCTCGGCGACGGCAGCATCGCGCTCGCCGCCTGGTTGCTCGCCCTGACACTGCCACCGGAGCTTCCGCCCGGGCAGCTCGTCGTCGGCGTCCTGGCGATGGTGCTGCTCGGCAAGCATCTCTACGGCGGACTCGGGCAGAACCCGTTCAACCCCGCGATGGTCGGCTACGCGGTGCTGATCGTGTCGTTTCCGGTGACGATGACGACGTGGCCGGCAAGTGCCACCGGAGAGGTGCCCACGGCTCGAACGGAGCGCGCGGAGCGGCCGCCGCCCGCCTGGGACGCGATCACCGCGGCGACGCCACTCGATCGATTGCGCACGATCGATCGCGAGCGGGTGTACGGCTCTGCCGACTCGACCGACCTCGACGCCGATGCCGATCCCGCGGCCTTCATCCTGAGCTCACCGTGGCCGTGGGTGAACGGCGGATTCCTGATCGGCGGATTGTGGCTCCTCGCCCGCGGCGTCATCGGCTGGCGCATCCCGCTCTCGCTGCTCGGCACGCTCGCCGTCCTGCACGCGGTGCACGGCGCCGTCTCGGTCGTGCCGCAGCCGTCGGTCGGCGCGTCGCTCCTCGCCGGCGCGGCGATGCTGGGCGCCTTCTTCATCGCGACCGATCCGGTCAGCGCGGCGAGCGGGCCGCGGGCACGGCTGGTCTACGGCGCGGGCATCGGTGCGCTGACGTTCGCGCTCCGCGAGTTCAGCGCCTATCCGGAGGGCATCGCGTTCGCCGTGCTGCTGATGAACGCGATCGTGCCGGTACTCGACCGGCTCTCCGGCACACCGCGAGCACCCGCGTGAGCAGCCCCCGGACCACCGGCACGAACGATCGCGCGAACGCGTCGTGGCGAAGCGGCGCCGTGCTCGCGCTCTGCGTGCTCGCCGCCGTCACGCTGCTCGGCGCGATCGAGCGGCTCACGGCCGAGCGGATCGCGGCGGTCCGCGCGACGCGTCTGGCCGGCGCGCTGGCCGACGTCATGCCCGACATCGCGTTCGACAACGATCCGACGAGGGATCACCGCCCGATCCGGACGCGATCCGCGGGCGGCGACGTGTCCGTCTACCCCCTGCGACTCGGCGAGCGGACGGTCGGGGCGGTACTGGGTGTCGTCACGCGGGACGGATACGGCGGACCGATCGGCCTGCTCGTCGGCATCGACGCGAACGCGCGGGTGGTCGGGGTGCGCGTCACCGGACATCGCGAGACGCCGGGGCTCGGTGACCGGATCGAGCGTCGTCGCTCGGACTGGATACTCGGCTTCGACGGCCGTACGCTCGACGCGGACGATCCCGGCGCCTGGCGCGTCTCGCGCGATGCCGCCCGCAGGGGCGCGGCATCCGACAGGCTCGACCCTCCCGGCGAGAGCGGAGGTGGTGACGGGGCCGATGACGGCGGCGGGTTCGACGCGCTGACCGGAGCGACGATCACGTCACGCGCCGTCGTCGACGCGGTGAGGGACGCGCTGATCTGGTTCGAGGCGAATCGCGACACGGCGCTCGCCGAAGAGCGGCCGAGATGAGCGGCGATCTCACGGCGCCCGACACCGACACCGATGCGCCGACCACTCGCTCGCTCCTGCGCGAGGGGCTCTGGAGCGCGAACCCCGGCCTGGTCACGCTGCTCGGGCTCTGCCCGCTGCTCGCGACGAGCAACACGGCGGTCAACGCGCTCGGACTCGGGCTCGCGACCCTCGCGACGCTGCTCGTCACGAACGTCTCGGTGTCGGCGCTCCGACACGCGCTGCCGCCACCGATTCGCCTGCCGGCGCACGTGCTGATCATCGCCTCGACGGTCACGGCCATCGAGCTCTCGATGCAAGCCTGGCTTCCCGGTCTGCATGCCGCACTCGGCATCTTCCTGCCGCTGATCGTGACGAACTGTCTGATTCTCGGTCGTGCGCAGGCGTTCGCGTCGCGCCGGCCCGTCGCCCTCGCCGTCGTCGACGCACTCGCGACGGGCACCGGATTCCTCGCGGTCCTGCTCGTGCTCGGGGCGAGCCGCGAGCTGATCGGTCAGGGTACGCTGCTGGCCGATGCGCCGCTCCTGTTCGGGGAGCGGGCGAGCGGCTGGACCTGGCACCTGTTCGCCGCCGAGCACGGACTGCTGCTCGCGCTGCTGCCGCCCGGCGCGTTCATCGCGCTCGGGCTCCTGCTCGCCGCGCACCGGGTGATCGACACCCGCCGCAGTGCCCGTATCCATGGACGATCTCACGAGGAATGACCCGATGCTGTTCACGCAGGACAGGACCCGGACACGCGAGCTCTACCGGAGCGCCTGGCGGAAGCATCTCGCGGGCGAGCCGCTGGAGCCGCTCGAGAAACAGCTCGCCTCGCTGCTCGAGGACCATCCCGAATACCATCGGACGGTGCAGGGCAGCGATGACGTGCTGGATCACGACTTCACGCCCGAGGACGGTACCGAGAACCCCTTCCTGCACCTCGGGCTGCACCTCGCGCTGCGCGAGCAGGTGGGTACCGATCGGCCCGCCGGCATCGCCTCGCTGACACGCTCGCTGCTGCTGAAGCACGGCGACGGCCACGCCGTCGAGCACCTGATGATGCAGTGCCTCGGCGAGTTCCTCTGGGACGCGCAGCGGCAGGGACGGGCGCCGGACGAGGCGGCCTATCTGGAACGTCTCCGGGCGCTCGTCTGAGCGGTACCGCGTCCGCCTCGCATCGGGAGACGATCGCGGAAGCCCGTGGTCGTGGCCAGCGTCGTCCGGCCTCCAGCGCCTCGATCGTCAGCGCTCCCGTCGCGACGGGCGACGACCGATCGGGTGAGGTCGACCTCGCACGGCACCGGCCGCCGCTCGACGCTCGCCTCGCTGCCCCGGGCACGCCGCTCGACGATGTCGGGCACGGCGGGCACGTCGATCCGCTCGCTGCGCGCATCGGCCAGGAGCGCCTGCACGTCGTGGACGACGTGTTCGGCCGGGCGCGTCTCGCGCTCGAACCGGCCTTCCTCTCGCACCACCAGTCGCCCATGCTCGAGCGTCGTCGCCGCCACCTTCTCGCGCGGTTCGACGGCCCGGCGCTCCGGCACCGAGGCCTTGGCCAGGCACCGCCCGGGTGTGCCCTGCGGTCGCGACATGACGGACTCGGCGACGGCGTCCGCCGCAGTTCCCGTCGCCGCGGCGAGCGCCCCGGCAAGCAGCAGCAGGGTACTCGCGACGAGCGCGCCGACGACCGCGATGGCGCGATGCCGCCGGATGGCCGTGCACCTGTCGAGCGGTTCACGGAACCGAGGCCGGGCGGAGGCGAGGCACGTGTTGCGAGGAGCGCGCATGGCGGGATATCGAAACGTACGGAGCACGGGAATCGACGAGTCCATGCAGGAAGATCCATGCCGGCACGGACCTGCGTCGCCAATCCGCACCGCATCGCGTCAAGAACCGTTCCCGCACGCCGCTCAGATCGGGAATGCATCTTCCGATCCCGTCGCGCACGCCGCGCGCAACGACGAGCAGCCCCCGACGCATGGTTTCGTTCGATCGGCCGGCCCGTCCCCTGTCCGATCGCACCGCTCGCCGGGTTCACGCGCGGAGCGACGCACGTCCGTTCGCCGGACTCGTCACGGCGCTGTTCACGCTTCTGTGCCTGCACGCCACCTCTGCCCTGGCCGACCCGTCGCGAGCCGCGTCCGGATCGGCTAGCTCACCGGGGAAACGTCTCGTCGACCGGATCGCCGTGGCCGGAGAACCACTGACGGCCACCGCGCTCGACGGATCGGCCACGAGCGCCGGGACCTTCGGCGAGCGCCACCGGCGTCTCGCCGAACACGGTGTCTGGCTGGACATCGCCGGCCCGTCACCGAACGCCGTCCGATTGCTCGAGCGCATCGCCGACGCCGGTGCGCACGGACTCGACCCGGACCGCTACGACCTCGACGGTCTTCGCGAGTCGCTCGCCACAACGTTCGAACGCCCACGCTCCCACGCCCCGCCGAGGCTCGACTCGCCGGAGCGCGCCGCACTCGCCTACCGGTTCGGGCGTGCGTTCACCCGACTCGCGACCGATCTCGGACGCGGTCTCGTCGACGCCCGCACGGTCCAGAAGCGGCTCTACCGGGACCGACTCGATCCCGACATCGACACGCTGCGCCAGGCGCTCGTGCGCGGAGACCTCGACGTCGACGACGCGCTGGATGCCGCCGCACCCACTCACGAGCGCTATCTTCGCCTGGTGGACACGACGCGGAAGCTGCTCGCGGAACGGGAGTCGGGCGGCACGCGCACGTCCGTCGACGCCAGCGGGTCACTCCAGGCCGGCCAGCGACACGACGATGTCGTGCGCCTCAAGCGACGTCTGATCGAGACCGGTGACCTGCCGACCGACGCCGCCATCACGCCGATGTTCGGCGACGAGCTGGTGGTCGCGATCGAGGCGTTCCGGAAACGTCACGGCGTTCCCCGGAGCGGGAGCGTCGACCGGCGCACCCGGACGGCACTGAACCGCACGATCGTGAACGACCTCGACGACCTGGCGATGAGTCTCGAACGCTGGCGCTGGATGCCGCGCGAGCTCGGGAAGCGGCACGTCTTCGTCAACCTTCCCGATTACCGCCTGACCGTCCGCGACGGCGCTCGGCGCATCGTCGACATGGCCGTGGTCATCGGCTCGACCGAACACCCGACGCCGAGTTTCTCGCGGGACATGTCGTACCTGGAGTTCAACCCGACCTGGACCGTGCCCGCCTCGATCGCCCATCGCGAGCTGCTGCCGCTCGAGCGCGAGAACCCCGGCTACCTGAGATCACAGAACTTCGACTTCCTGGAAGTCGTCGACGGCAAGCTCGAGCGGGTGCCGTACGATTCGGTGAGCCGGGAGGATCTCGCTCTCCGGCCCTTCCCCTACACGCTCCGCCAGCATGGCGGCGGCAGCAACGCGCTCGGGCGCATGAAGTTCATGATGCCCAACCCGTACGCGATCTACCTGCACGACACGCCGGCGAAGCGGCACTTCACCCTGCGTGATCGCGCCTACAGTCACGGCTGCATCCGCCTGAGCGATCCCGACAGGCTCGCCACCCTCCTGCTGCAGATCGACGGGCGGAGTCACGAGCGGGTCCGAAGCCTGATCGAGAGCCCGACCACACGCCGCGCGGGGCTGCGGACGCCGATACCGACGCACCTCGCCTACTTCACGACCTGGGTCGACGACGACGGCAACCTGCAACGGCGTGCCGACGTGTACGGTCACGATCCGGCGCTCCGGGCCGCGCTCGAGGCGGACGGCTCACTGCCGAGCACACGCCTCGCGGGGACGCGACCACCCGGCTGAGGGCGCGGCGGGCGCGTCACGTCACCAGCGTCTCGCCACCTGCCGATCGTCGACGAGCGCGTCGATCGCGTCGTGCAGGTCGTACACGGGAACGCCGCCGAGCGCGTCACCGATCGCCGCGCGGTACGGGGAGAGGTTCGTGCACTCGAGCACGACCGCCGCGGGGTTCGCGCGGGCGAGCACCCGCGCGGCGTCGACCGCGTCGCGCTCCATCATCGCCCGATCGGCCACGGCGCGATCCTCGGCGATGACCGCATGGAAGTACGTCGAGCGCTCCATGCCTCGCACGACGAGCGGCAGGTTCCGGGCCGCACCGAGATGGGCGTCGCCGAGGACGCGCGCGTCGAACGTCAGGACGGCGATCGGCCCGACGCCACCGTGGCGTGCGTGGACGCCCGGCAGGAGCACCAGCGCGCTGGTGGCGACCGGCACGGGTAGCGCTCGCGCGAGCGGTTCCTGGACGGCGTGCAGGAACCCGCAGCTCGTGACGATCAGCGTCGCGCCGTCGTCGACCAGCGCGTGCCCGGCCGTGACGAACGCGTCGTACAGCGGTGCGGAAACGGGCTCGGGGGCGACGATCCGCTCGACCGTCGCCCGCGACACGCGGCGGTAGCGGGACGGGCCACGGATCGATACCGGGTTGCCGATGTCACCGGGGAAGCGCGGAAAGCGCGTCTCGAGCATCAATACGCCGACGACCGGCCGGTGATCTACCATGCGGGACCCAGTCCTCGATGGAGCCGAACGCCGATGACCGGATCGATCACCGTGCTCGGAGCCGGCATGGTCGGCGTCGCGACCGCGATCCATCTCCAGCGGCGCGGCTGGAACGTCACGCTGGTCGATCGACGCGAACCGGGGGGCGAGACATCCTTCGGGAACGCCGGCGTCATCAATCCCGCCTCGATGGTACCCCTGAACAGTCCGGACCTGCACGCCTCGCTCGCGAGCCTGCTCGGCAACCGCCGTGCGGCGCTGCGCTACCGTCCCGCGCATGTCTTGCGAAACCTTCCCTGGGCACTCGCCTTCCTGCAGGCGAGCAAGACCCGGGCGGCGACCGACACCTCCCGCGCCCTCGCCGCCCTGACCTTCCGGGCGCTCGACGAGCATCGCGCCCTGATGCAGCGGACCGGCAACCTGCACCGCCTGACCGAGGTCGGCTGGCTGAAGGTGTTCCGCGGGGAGCGCGGTCACGATCCGGCGAGCTTCACGAGCCGCGTCTACGCCGAGCACGGCATCGAGGTCGAGCATCACGACTCGGCGAGCCTGGCCGAACTCGAGCCCGCGCTGAAGCCGATCTTCCGTAGCGGCATCGTCCTGCCGGGCGGTGCGATCGTGAACGAGCCCGGTGCGCTCGTCGCCGAGCATGCGGCGCGCTTCGTCGCCGACGGCGGCGAACGGCGAACGCTCGACGTCCGGAGCATCGGCGGCGAGGGGCCTGCCCTGCACTATCGAACGGCGGACGCGAGCATCGCCTGCGAACGGCTCGTCGTCGCGGCAGGACCGTGGAGCGGGGAGCTCCTCGCGAGTGCCGGCTGGGACGTGCCGCTCGGGATCGAGCGCGGCTACCACGCTCACTACCGTCTCGACGGGAACGTGCGACTCGGACGCTCGGTGCACGATGTCGAGGCGGGCTACATCATGGGGCCGATGGGACCGGAGCTTCGCGTCACGACCGGTGTCGAGCTCGCCGCACGCGACGCGCCGTCGAACCACGCCCAGCTCGATCAGGTCGAGCCGTTCGTGCGCGAGGCGATCGCTCTCGGACCGCGCACGGAGGCTCCCGTCTGGCGCGGTGCCCGCCCGACACTGCCCGACAGCCGTCCGGCGATCGGCGCGGTGCCGGGCACGACGAACCTCTGGGTCAACTTCGGCCATCAGCACATCGGACTGATGACCGGACCGGTCAGCGGGCGACTGCTGGCCGAGCTGATCGGTGGCGAGCGCTCCGATATCGACATGGCACCGTTCTCGCCGGCGCGCTGCATCCGGCGCCAGGGGCGACGGCGGCGCGCCCGGCTCGCCGCACGCGCGGACTGACGGCGGCGCACGGCCCGGTAGCTCGGCGGCTCGGCGGCTCGGCGGCTCGGCGGCTCGGTGGCTCGGTGGCTCGGTGGCTCGGTGGTTCGGCGGCTCGGCGGCTCGACCGGCTCGGCGAGGCGATTTTCCGAGCAAGCAATGAGACGCTGGGGCTACTCGCCGCGCTTGGCACGTTCCCACAGCGCGTCGAGCGCGGCGAGATCCATCGTGTCGAGCGCGGCGTCATCTGCCGACGCCAGCGACTCGACCCGCCGGAAGCGTCGGGCGAACTTCGCCGTGGCGCGGGACAGCGCCCGTTCGGGGTCGATCCCGTGGTGGCGGGTCAGGTTGACCGCGCTGAACAGGAAGTCGCCGAGCTCTTCCTCGAGCGCGTCGGCATCACCGGCCGAGGCGGCTTCGGCGACCTCGTCCAGTTCCTCGTCGACCTTGGCACGCACCGGGCCGATGTCCGGCCAGTCGAAGCCGACTCCGGCCGCGCGTCGCTGGATCTTGTCGGCACGCACGAGCGCGGGCAGGTTCCGTGCGACGCCGTCGAGCGCGGAGGCGACACGCGCGTCGTCGTCACCGCGCCGCCCGGCCTTCGCGGCGCGTTCCCGGGCCTTGGCCGTCTCCCACGCGAGACGTCGCGCGGCGTCGGACTCGAACACGGCGTCGCCGAACACGTGCGGGTGACGGCGGATCATCTTCGCGACGATCGCGCGGGCGACATCGTCGAAGTCGAACGCGTCGACCTCCTCGGCCATGCGCGCGTGGAAGACGACCTGCAGCAAGAGGTCTCCGAGCTCGTCGCGAAGGTCGTCCAGATCCTCGCGCTCGATCGCGTCGGCGACCTCGTAGGCCTCCTCGATGGTGTACGGGGCGATCGTCCGGAAGTCCTGCGCGACATCCCACTCGCAACCGCGCTCGGGATCGCGCAGACGGGCCATGACGGCGCGAAGCGTGTCGACCGGCGTCGCGGCGTCCGATGGCGCGGTCGACGGATCGCTCGCGACGGCGCTCGTCCGGTCCGATCGAACCGTTGACGAACCCGTGGACGGCGGCTCGACCGGCGGCTCGCGAGACGGTGGGTCGCCGGACGTCGTCACCGGAGCGAGCGTCCGCTCAATAGATGATCTTGAGCCCCACGTGCATGCTGCGATCGAGACGCACGCCCTCGTAGTCGTTCGTGTCGAACTCCATGCGACGGTAGCCTACGTACGCCCGCGCCTGCGGAATGATCTCGATCTGCAGACGCGCGCTGACTTCCGTGAACTGCTCCGCGTCCGAGAAACTCGCGATGCTCGGCGCGAAGAAGACATCGAACCCGAGCTCGACGGGGTTTCTCCGGGACGGCGACAGCAGGAGCTCGGTCTGGAAGCCCAGGGCGACGGCGCCGACCTTCTCGGAGTCCTCGTCACCGACGATCACGCGTCCGGACTCGATCGCGACCTCCCCGGCCAGCACCTTGAGACCGGCGGCGAGGCTGTAGCGCGAGCGTACCGACGGCCGGGTGCCCCGTGCCATCAGACTAACGTGCGCGACACGGTCGTCCGCCTCGCTGATGAAACCGCCGAAGGCGAGCTCCGAGCCACCGCTCGTGTCGGTATAGAACTGGCGCGGGTTCAGGATGACCGAGAAGTTGGCCGTGTCGTCGCTGAGCGCGAAGTCGATCGCGCTGGCCGTCGCGACGGACGACGACACGCTGGTGCCGAACAGCAGGGCGAGGCCCGCTAGCGCCTTGTTCATCGATTCTCGATCCCGGGCGGACGAATGTCCTTGCTGCACTTCAGTCTAGACGGGATATCGCCACCTGCAAGGCGAATCGCACGAAGGCGACGAAAAGCCGTCGCCTGCGCCCGCCCGGGACGACACCGCGCACGCCGTCACCGGAATCGTCCACCGCGCCCGTCGCGGTGCCTTCGGACGTGGCGCGGCTTCCGAGGTCGCGTTCAACCGGTCGGGCGCAATCGCGGGGCCCGCTCGCGCAGCTCCGCCACGCGGTTCTCGAGACGCGCCACGGTGACCTTCTCGCGCGTGCCGAGATCCTGCGCGAACAGCGAGATGCGCAGCTCCTCGAACGCCCAGCGGAGCGCCGTCCTCGCCGCGACGTAGTCCGGATCGTCCTCGCGCACGAGCGGCAGCGTCTTGAACGCCTCCCAGACCGGCAGGAGCTCGGCGCGCCGGGCGCGATCCTTGTCGGGCGCCTTGTCGATGCCGTCGAGACGTCGGTCGATCGCCTGGAAGTAGACGGGCAAGCGCCCGAGCCGCTCGACGCCGGTCGCCGTGACGAACCCCGGGTACAGCAGCATCCGGATCTGGTCGCGGATGTCTCCGACCGCCTCGATCCACGACAGCGGGATGTTTCCCTCGACCCGGCGGGCGACCTGCCGGTGCTGCTCGAGCACGCGCGCGAGCGTCTCCGCGATGCCGTCGGCGATGCCGACGAGCTCCCCGCGGCGCGCCTCGAGCCGGGCGTGGAACGCGTCGCGGGTGCGCGGCAGCGGCACACCGTGGACGAACGTCGCGTCGATCGCCGCGGCCACGATGTCACCGGTCAGCGTCTTCTTGTCGCCGAACGGCGTGAACCGGAGCGCGAGCACGTCGATGCCGGGGAGCTTTCTCTGCAGATAGCGCACCTCGTCCTTCAGCACCGCCCGGTAGAGCGCCCGGACACCCGCCGGCATCGCGAGGGCGGCGGCCGCCTCGGTCGCGAACAACCGGACGCCGACACCGTCGGCCGTCGCCTCGAGAGCGGGCCAGCCGCGCATCGTCACCCCGCCCTTCTCCAGGTCGACGCTGTCGGCCAGGTCGCCGAAGTTCCAGTCGGTGACGGACGCCTGCTCGATCGTGTCGTCGCCGAACCGCAGCAAGGCCTCTTCGACCTCGGAGGCGTAATCGTCCTGCAGGGCGGCGAGATCGCGCCCGGCGCGCAGCACCCATCCGTCCCCGCCCACCACCTCGTGGCGCATGATCAGGTGCGGCGGGAGCTCCGTGTCGGCCCAGGCGCTCTGCGGGACCTCGGTGCCGCTCATCCGCTGGAGCTGACGCGACAGGGCGCCCGCGAGCGGATCGTCCGACGGCGTCATCGCCTCGACCGCGGCACGGGCGAAGTCCGGGGCGGGCACGAAGTTGCGCCTGAGGTGCTTCGGCAACGCCTTGATCATCAGCGTGACCTTCTCCTCGAGCATGCCCGGCACCAGCCACTCGCAGCGGTTCGCCGAGACCCGGTTCAGGAGTTCGACGGGACAGACGAGCGTCACGCCGTCGTCCTCCTCGCCCGGCGCGAAGTGGTAGCGGAGCGGCAGGACGGCGCCGTTGACCTCGAGCTGGTTCGGGTAGTCGCGCTCGCTGACCTCGGCCGCGTCGTCGGCGAAAAGCTGCTCACGCTCGAAGAACAGCGCGCGCGGGTGGGCACGCTCGTGCTCGTGTCGCCACGTCTCGAAGCTCGCGGTCGTGTGCACGTCGGCGGGGATCAGCATGTCGTAGAAGCGCACGAGCTCCTCGGAATCGACGGCGATGTCGCGTCGCCGCGACTTGTCCTCGAGAGTGGCGACCTCTTCCAGGAGACTCTGGTTGTGACGGTGGAAGTCGCCCTTCGTGCGGATCTCGCCCCCGACCAGCGCCTCGCGGATGAAGATCTGGCGGGCCTCGGCCGGGTTGACCGGACCGTAGTTCACGCGCTTCTTCGGGTTGACGATCAACCCGAACAGCGTCGACTGCGCCCAGGCGGCGACGGTGCCCCGCTTTCTCTGCCAGTGAGCGTCGCGGTAGCTGTGGTTCAGCAGGTGCTCGGCCTGACGCTCGATCCAGTCGGGGTCGATCGTGCCGACCGTCCGCGCCCACACCTTGCTGGTCTCGGCGATCTCGGCGGCCATGATCCACTTCGGTCCCTTCCGGAACAGCGCGGAGCCGGGGAAGATGGACAGGTGGCGGTTGCGTGTGCCGAGATAGTCCTGCTTGTCCGTCTTCGTCGCGACGTTGGCGAGCAGGCCCGTCAGCAGCGCGCGGTGGATGTTGTCGGGCGGCGCCTCGCTCGTCGTCATCGGGAGCTCGAGCTCCCTGGCGAGCCGTTCGAGCTGACGGCGCACGTCCATCCACTCGAGCACGCGGATCGCCGAGAGGAAGCGCTGGCGGCACATCTTCCGGAAGCGCGAGCCGGAGAGGTTGTCCCGCTGCACCGTGACGAAGCTCCAGAGGTTCAGCCACGCGAGAAAATCCGACTTCTCGTCGGCGAACTCGGCGTGCAGCTCGTCGGCCGCCTGGCGCTTGTCGAACGGGCGCTCGCGCGGGTCCTGGATCGACAGCGCCGCGACGATCGTCAGGACCTCGTTCACGCAGCCCTCCTCGGCCGCGGCGAGCAGCATGCGCCCGAGCCGCGGATCGACCGGCAGGCGCGCGAGGCGCCGGCCGAGCGGGGTCAGGGTTCGCTTGTCGTCGAGCGCGGCGAGCTCCTGGAGCGTGCGGTAGCCGTCGTTGACGAACTTGCCCTCGGGCGCCTCGACGAACGGGAAGTCGTCGATGCGCCCGAGCCTCATCGAGGCCATCTGCAGGATGACCGAGGCGAGGTTGGTGCGGAGGATCTCGGGCTCGGTGAACTCGGGGCGCGCCTCGAAGTCCTCCTCCGAATAGAGGCGGATGCAGACCCCGGGCGCCTCGCGTCCGCAGCGGCCCTTGCGCTGATCGGCCGAGGCCTGGGAGACGCGCTCGATCGGAAGCCGCTGGACCTTGCTCCTGACGCTGTAGCGGGACATGCGCGCGACACCCGTGTCGACGACGGCGCGGATGCCGGGCACGGTCAGGGAGGTCTCGGCGACGTTGGTCGCGAGCACGATGCGCGGGCGGCCGTGGGGCTGGAAGATGCGGTTCTGGTCCGCGTTCGAGAGGCGCGAGAAGAGCGGCAGGATGTCGACGCCGCGGAGCACCCGCGAGCTTGTCGCCTGCCGGGTCAGCAGATCCGCCGCCTCGCGGATCTCGCGCTCGCCGGGGAGGAACACCAGGACATCGTGATGGCGTTCGGCGAGCAGCGTCTCGCAGGCGTCGACGATCGCCGTCGGCATGTCCGGCTCGTCGAGCTCGTTCTCGTCGTCGGCCTCCCCGCCGGGTGGCGCGTAGCGGAGCTCGACCGGGTAGGTGCGCCCCTCGGCGAACAGGATGGGCGCGCCGTCGAAGTGATCGGAGAAGCGCTCGGGATCGATCGTCGCGGACGTGATGACGAGCTTCAGGTCCGGCCGTCTCGGCAACAGCTGCTTGAGGTAGCCGAGCAGGAAGTCGATGTTCAGCGAGCGCTCGTGCGCCTCGTCGATGATGATCGTGTCGTAGGCGTTCAGGAACGGGTCGCGCTGGACCTCGGCGAGCAGGATGCCGTCGGTCATGAGCTTGACGTAGGTGCGCGCGCCGACCTGATCGCTGAAGCGGATCTTGAAGCCGACCGCCTCGCCGACCGTCGTGTCGAGCTCGCTCGCGAGGCGGGCGGCGACGCTCCGCGCCGCGATGCGCCGCGGCTGGGTGTGACCGATCAGGCCCGCCGTGCCGCGCCCGGCCTCGAGGCAGATCTTCGGCAACTGCGTCGTCTTGCCCGAGCCCGTCTCGCCGCAGACGATGATGACCTGCTCGGTCGCCAGCGCCGCGAGGATCGCCTCGCGGCGCTCGACGACCGGAAGCTCGGCGGGGTAGGTCGGGCACGGAGCGTTCTCGGCACGCGTCCTTCGCGCCGCGGCCGAGCGCTCGATCGCCTCGGCGAGTCGCTGGCGCTCGGGATCGGCGTCCGCCTTGTCGGCGAGGCGGACGACCCGTTTTCGCAGGCGCGGTTGATCGACCTGCAGGCAGGCATCGATCGCGCGGTGGAGCTGGGCAGCGGGTCGGACCACGACAAGTGACTGATATCGCAGGCAAAGACCCGAGAATTCGAGCCCGAGAGAGCGCTATAGAGGAAGTTATCGACCCTGAAAAGGGCCGATGATCAAGGCGAACGGTACCGATGATACGGAGGCGGGCGATCACCGGCGCACCGCCCGCCCCTACAAGCTAGTGGCCTCTCGCCCCTTCGGCAAGCGCGACCTCGTAGCAGGCACGCTCCTCGCGCAACGACCAGCCGACCGCCTCGGCACGCGGCTCGCGCCCGGGGTTGGACAGCGCGAGCGCCCGGCGCATCATCAGCGTGTGATCGAGACTGCCGACCGCGACGCTCTCGGTCCAGACCGGGTCACGCGTGTCCGATCCCGTCGCGATGCAGGCGGCCACGCGCTCGCGCCGCGCATGCTGGAGCTGACCGAGCGTGTCGAACCCGAACAGCTCGCAGACCCGCGCACCGTCGATCCGACCACCGCGCCGGCGGGGGTGCTGCATCTCGTGATAGCCGCTCGCGCTCCAGTCCTCCGGATGCCGCACGGCACCGGCACGCACCATGTTCATGTCGATGTAGAGCATGCAGCGCTCGAGGTGCAGTTCCCCGGCCACGGCCGTCGCGTGATAGCGATCCTCCCAGAAGGCGCCGTGGCGATCCTGGCGCCGGTTGTACTCCTGCGCGGTGCGGCCGGCGATCAGCTGCATCGCGTCGGCGATGGCGTTGTTGCCGTGATCGTGAACGAGCAGGTGGACGTGGTTCGACGTGACGACGTAGTTCAGCACGCTCAGCCCGTGGCGGCGTCGAGCCTGGAACAGCCAGTAGAGCCAGCGGCGGCGATCGATGTCGTAGCGGAGCAGGAACTGCCTCCGGTGACAACGCTGGGCGATGTGCCAGATCTGGCCGGCCACGAAGTGGCGATGCGCGCGGGGCATGCGGGTTCCCTCCCGAGTTCCGATATGGACGTCCCGGTTCCGTGGGACGTGTCGAGCGTTCGACGGTGGAATTCTGGCACCGATCGGGGTGGCGGTGCAATCGGGCGGCCGGCGAAGTTCGGGCGGCGGGTTTCGTCAAAGGGGCCTTCCGCGGGTCGAAAGCGGACCGATAATGTCTCGAGGTGGCTGTTTCTTCGCGCTCGAGGCAGGGTTTTCAGGGAGTTGGCGTGGTCCGACCCCTACCCCGCTACCCCGTGACGCGTACGATCTCGTAGGGGATGCGTCCGCCCTTGAGCCGTTTCTTGGCCTCGGTCAGTCGGGAGGGGTCGACGAACGGTCCGATCCGCACGCGGTGCCCGGCCTTCCCGCCGGCATCCCGACGGGTGACGATGAAGGCGTCGAGCCCGAGCAGCAGCACGGCCGCCCGCGCCCGTTCGGCCTCCTCGGCCGCGAGGTAGCTGCCCGCCTGCAGGAAGTACGACTCGCGCCCGAGGCTGCTGGCCGGAATCTCCCGGTAGCTCTCGACGGCGAGGTTGGCCGGATCGAGCCGCTGCGCGTTGCCCGGCACGAGCCGCGTGGCCGGGGGGACCGGCCGGAGCTCGGGGCGCACGGTCTCGAGCGGCGCGGCCTCCGTCGCGCGAGCCGCGGTCGGGCGCGCGACACGCTCGTCGGCGAGCACGGTGTAGAACTCGTAGTCGCCCGCGGCGTCGCGTGCGATGTCGAGTTCCCCGGCACGAAAGCTCCCGAGCGCGGGATCGACGGGCAGCCGCGACAAGAGCAGGACGAACCCGATGACGAACCCGATCAGCAGCCCCAGCGCGAGCACGAGCACGCCGGTACCGATCGGTTGCGTCTTCGGGTTGTCGACCACGTCTCTACATCACCTCGGGTGCGGACACCCCCACCAGATCCAGACCGGACGCGAGCACCTGCCGGACCGCGAACAGCAGGCACAGCCGGGCGTTGCGGAGCGTCTCGTCGTCGACCAGCACCTTGTGAGCGTTGTAGTGACTGTGTAGACCATTGGCGAGATCGCGCAAGTAGCCGGTCACCTGATGCGGCTCGCGGGCGAGCGCGGCCCGCTCGACCAGCTCGGGCCAGGTCGCCAGCTTCGTCAGCAGCTCCGCCTCGCTCGTCTCGGTCAGCCGATCGAGCGCGGCGAGCCCGGCTGCCCGGTCGAACGCGAGCCCGCGCTGCCCGAGCTGGCGCTCGACGCTGCAGATCCGCGCGTGCGCGTACTGGACGTAGTAGACCGGGTTGTCGTTCGACTGGCTCTTGGCCAGGTCGAGATCGAAATCGAGGTGCTGGGAGTGCTTCCGCATCACGTAGAAGAAGCGTGCGGCATCGGTCCCGACCTCGTCGCGAAGCTCGCGGATGGTCACGAACGAGCCCGAGCGGGTCGACATCTGAACGCGCTCGCCGCCGCGGTACAGGATCGCGAACTGGATCAGCATGAACTCGAGCCTGTCGGCGTCGTGGCCGAGCGCCTCGCACGCCGCCCTGACCCGCGCCGTGTAGCCGTGGTGATCGGAGCCGAACAGGTAGATCACCCGATCGAACCCGCGCTCGAGCTTGTCGGCCAGATAGGCGATGTCGGAGGCGAAGTAGGTACCCTGCCCGTTCGCGCGGACGACGACCCGGTCCTTGTCGTCGCCGAAGTCGGTCGTCCTGAACCACTGCATGCCGTCCTTCTCGTAGACGTGGCCCGACGCGACGAGCCGCTCGACGACACCGGCCACGTCCCCCTGGATGCTCCGTTCGCTGAACCACACGTCGTGGACGACGCCGAACCCGCCGAGGTCGTCCCGGATGTCGGTCAGGATCGCGTCGAGCCCCGCGTCGAGGACGAGTCGGCAGGCGTCGTCCCCGAGCAGCTCGCGCATGCGTGCGACGACGGCGTCGATGTACACCTCCTTGTCGCCACCCTCGCTCTCGTCGTCGGGCAGTCCGTCCGTGACCTCCGCGGCCTGCCGGACGAACGCGTCGCCGTGCGCGTCCCGGAGCCCCTTCGCGATGTCGAGCACGTAGTCGCCGCGGTAACCGTTGACCGGGAACGGCACGCCCACGTCCGCGAGCTCGAGGTAGCGCAGCCAGACGGACGCGGCGAGGATGTCCATCTGTCGCCCGGCGTCGTTGACGTAGTACTCGCGCTGCACCTCGAAGCCGACCGCGTCGAGCAGGTTCGCGATCGTCGCCCCGAGCGCCGCCCCGCGCCCGTGCCCGACGTGCAGGGGTCCCGTGGGGTTGGCCGAGACGAACTCGACCTGCACCCGCTGCCCGGCGCCCGTCGCGCTCCGCCCGTACTCCGCGCCTTGCTCGAGCACGTCGGCGACGACGCGCGAGCCCGTCCCCTCGGCCTCGAAGAAGTTGACGAACCCGGGCCCGGCGACGACCGCCTCGCGCACGACATCGTTGGCCGGCAGCGCGGCGATCAGGGCGTCGGCGATCTCGCGCGGCGGGCGCCTCGCGGGCTTGGCGAGCTGCATCGCGAGGTTGGTGGCGAAGTCGCCGTGGGCGGCGTCGCGCGTGCGGGTGACGCTGATCTCGGGATCGGCGTCGGCGGGCACGAGCCCGGACGCCTTCAGAGACGCGAGGGCCTCGCCCAGGAGCTGCTCGAGTGGGGCTTTCACGTCGGAAACGCCTTGGAAAACGAGGGCCGGCGAGTCTACACCGGCCCGCTCGGGCGAGCGATGCCCTGCCGGACCACGCCGAACGCTCAGTACAGATCCACCGGATCGACATCGATCGACCAGCGCACGTGCCGCGCACCGGGGAGCTCGCCGATACGCGTGGTCAGCTCGAGCAGGCGGTCGTTCAGCGTGGCGCGGCTGTCCGACTGCAGGAACAGCTGCGCGCGGTAGCGCCCGCCGAGCCGCTCCATCGGCGCGGGCACGGGACCGAGGATCTGCAGGCTGCCGCGCGTGTCGCGGGCGAGCCGCGTCGCGACGTGGCCGAGGAAGTCGAGCCCGGCGGCCGCCTCGCTCGCCTCCGAGCGGATCAGCGCGACGAAGGCGTAGGGCGGGAGCTCCGCCGCGCGGCGCGCGTCGAGCAGGGCGTCGGCGAATGCCGCGTAGCCCTCGTGCACGAGCTTGCCGAGCATCTCGTTGTCGGGGTTTCTCGTCTGGATCAGTACCGTGCCGCGCGTCGCCTCGCGCCCGGCCCGCCCGGCCACCTGCACGACGAGCTGGCCCATGTGCTCGAGCGAGCGGAAGTCGGTACCGAACAGGCCCCGGTCGGCATCGAGGACGCCGACCAGCGTCAGCTTCGGGAAGTGATGCCCCTTGGCGAGCATCTGCGTGCCGACGAGCAGCCGCGCCGCGCCGCTGGTGGCGAGCTCGAGCTGGCGTTCGAGCGCGCCCTTGCGGCGGGTGCTGTCGCGATCGATGCGCGCGACGCGCACGTCCGGGAACGCCGCCTCGAGCGCGTCGGTGATGCGTTCGGTCCCGTAGCCGACGCGATCGAGCCTGAGCGAGCCGCAGCTCTCGCAGGCCGCGGGCATCGCCCGTTCCGCGCCGCAGTGATGGCAGCGCAGCCGGTCGGAGCGCGCGTGCACGGTCATGTGCGCGTCGCAGCGCGCGCAGTCGGCCGCCGCCCCGCAGTCGTTGCAGAGCAGGGTCGGGGCGAAGCCGCGGCGGTTGACGAACACCATCGCCTGTCCGCCCTCGCCGAGATGGCGGGCGATCGCGTCCAGGAGCCGATCGCTCATGCCCTCGACCAGCGCGCGGCGGCGCACGTCGAGGAGCGCGAGCGTCGGCGGCACGGCGTCCCCCGCCCGACGGGCGAGCGGCAGCTCCTCGTAGCGACCGGTGCGCACGTTGTGCAGCGTCTCGAGCGCGGGCGTCGCGGTGCCGAGCACGACCGGGCAGGCGTGGCTGCGCGCGCGCATCAGCGCCAGATCCCGCGCGTGGTAGCGAAACCCGTCCTGCTGTTTCAGGGAACCGTCGTGCTCCTCGTCGACGACGACCAGCCCGAGCCGCGGCAGCGGCACCAGCACCGCCGAACGCGTGCCGATGATGACGTCCGCGTGTCCGTCGGCCGCGAGCAGCCAGTTCTGCAGGCGCTCGGTGTCGTTCAGCCCGGAGTGCAGGGTCACGAGGCAGCCGTCGAGACGCGCCTCGAAGCGGCGCATCAGCTGCGGCGTCAGCGAGATCTCGGGCACCAGCACGAGCGTCTGCAGACCGCGTCCGACCGCCTCGCGAATCGCCCGAAGGTAGACCTCGGTCTTGCCGCTGCCGGTCACGCCGTGCAGCAGGAACGGTCGAAAGCCGCCGAGCGAGGCGACGATCCTCGTCACCGCGTGCGCCTGCTCGTCGAACGGCTCCGGCCCCTCCGCCACCGCACGGTTCGACGGAATGCTCTCGCTCTCCTCGAGCGCGACCAGACCGCGCGCGAGCAGCGGTCGCATCGAGACCCGCCAGCGCGCGCTGACGCCGGCCAGCACGCTCGAGTCCACCGCGGCGCCCTCCGACTCGAGCAGACGCGCGAGCAGCGCCCGTTGGAGCGGCGCCCGCGGGGCGAGCGCAGCCGGATCGAGCGGCGTGTCCGAGGCGACGAGGCGATAGGTCTCGCGCCGCGTGATCCGAGCCTCCGCCCCGCGCCGGAGCAGCACCGGCAGGGCGCCGGCGAGCACCTCGCCGACCGGATGGTGGTAGTAGCGACTGGCCCAGAGCAGCAGCGACAGGAGCTCCGGGGGCAGGACGGGCGCCGCGTCGAGCACTCGTCCGACCTTCCTGAGCCGGCCCTCCGGCACGTCGCTCGCGCCGATCTCGGCCACCAGCACACCGCCGACGTGACGGCGTCCGAACGGCACGCGAACGCGCACGCCCGGGAGCGGTGCGTCGGGATGGTCCCAGACGTAGTCGAACAGACCGTAGAGCGGCGATGGCACGGCCACCTGGACGAGCCGCCGCGCGGCCGGATGCGCCGCCCGATCGGCGTTTCGCCCGACCCCCTCGCCGGTGCCCCCGGCGCGCGCTCTCGAGCTCTCCACGTCGACGTCAGGCGAAGCCGACACGAGCGTCCGTCTCGCCCGACCGGCCACGGCCGCGACGACAGACTCCGCCGCCCCTCGGGGTTATCCACAAATACTGTGGATAACTCTGTGGACAGAACCGGATAACCCACCTAAGTTGTTGAGAAACGGTGGTCTTCCGACGCTTGGTCGACTTTCGACCAGGAATCAAAGGTTCAGCCGAATCAATGACTTGCTGAATACAGTTCAGAACCGAAAAGAGCCCCATACACCAGCAAGGTCGATCCGGCAACGTTTTTTTGTCGGTGTGCATAAGGAGCGGGAAAACTCTCGTCCGTCAAGGGTTCCGATGGTCCGCGCCGGGCCGCCAGCTCAGAGTTGACAGTCGTTGCGGTCGAAATGGTCTACGCGTTTTCCGGGGTCCCGAAACGCTTCGGCCGGCACGGCCGATTCACGCCCGGCGAACGTGCGCGCACCAGGCCGGCGGGACGGTCTTCCGTTCGGCGCGGACGGGGCGGCCACCGGTGGCGGGAATCGGTGCCGGAGGAGAGACGCCGGAGCGGCGCGTCGAATCCCCGCCGGCACCCTGCCGTCACGCTTGCCCGGTCCGTTCAGTCGAGCTCCTTCAGCGCCGTGATCAGGTCCTGCACCGAGCGACGTGCGTCACCGTGCAGGACACGCGTGTTCGGGGCACCGAACAGCGGATTCTCCGCCCCCGAGTAGCCGGTGCCCGACCCCCGCTTCAGTGCGATGACACCCTCGGCCCGATCGACGTCGAGAATCGGCAATCCGAACAGGGGGGACTCCTCGTCGTCACGCGCCGACGGATTGACGATATCGCTCGCCCCGACGACGAGCACCCGCTCGACATCGGGAAATTCGTCGTTGATGTCGGCCAGATCCGCGATCTTCGCGTACGGCACGCCCGCCTCGGCCAGCAGCACGTCCATGTGTCCGGGCATGCGCCCGGCGACCGGATGGATGGCGAAACCCGTCTCGACGCCGCGCTCCTCGAGGAGCTGGGTCAGCTCGCGAAGCTTGTGCTGAGCCTGGGAGGTGGCCATGCCGTACCCCGGCACGATCACCACGCGCCGCGCGTAGGCGAGCGTGACGGCCGCGTCCTCCGCGTCGATCGGGCTGACGTCGCCGCTCGCGCCGCCCGCCGCGAGCGAGTCCGGCGCGAGCCCGAACCCCGAGTACATGATCTCCCCCAGTCGGCGGTTGGCCGAGCGCGCCATCAGGCGCGTCAGCAGGAGTCCCGCGGCGAACACGACGGTGCCGGCGACCAGCATGACGGCGTTGCCCAGCACGTAGCCGTCGATCGCGACGGCCAGCCCGCTCAGCGCGTTGTAGATCGAGATGGCCACCGGCAGATCGACGATCGCCACCGGCAGCGCCGTCAGCATGCCGAACGTCAGCGCGAGCGCGAGGAAGACGAACACGAGAACCGGGTGCGCGGAGCTCGCGGCGGACAGCAGCACGCCGAGCAGGAGCGCCGAGACGCCGCTGGCGAGATAGGTGACCTGACGCTGCGCGAGACGCGGCGGGCTCGCGAGGCGTCCCGTGAGGCGCAGCGAGGCGATCAGCGAGCCGGCGAGGGAGACGCAACCGGCCAGCCCGCCGAGCACGGCCGGAAGGTTGAGCGCGGCCGTGTCTTCACCGACGCGAAGCAGCTCGAGCGCGGCGATGCCTGCCGCCGCTCCCCCGCCGAGTCCGCTGTACAGCGCGATCGACGCGGCCACCGCCGTCGTCGTCGGGCGACGCGCGTGCAGGTAGGCGAGCCCGCCGCCGACGAGGATCGCGAGCGCGGCGAGCGCGAGGTTCGACCCGATCTCGGGATGGGCGAAGCTCGCGAGCACGGCGAGCAGCATGCCGCCGGCGGCGAGACGCAGGCCACCACTCGCCTGCGCCGGCGAGCTGAGCCTGCGCAGGCCGAACACGAGCATCAGCGCGGCGACGAACCAGGCGAGCTCCAGCGCGAGCGGCAACGTCGCGTTCACTCGTCGCCCCCCTTGTGGACGGCACGGTTCGCCGCGCCCGTCTCGTCACGCGTCGCCCGCGGGGTGGCCCGTCGATCGAACAGCTTCAGCAGACGGTCGGTCACCAGATAACCGCCGACGACGTTACCCGCGGCGAGCGCGACGGCCACGAAACCGATGGTCCGCTCGACGTTGTCGCCGGCACGCGCGAGCGCGAGCAGCGCCCCGCAGAGCACGACACCGTGCACGAAGTTCGCGCCCGACAGGAGCGGCAGGTGCAGCACCGACGGTACGCGCGCGATCAGCACGTAACCGGCGACGCCGGCGAGCACGAACACGTAGAGCGCACTGATTCCGTCCATCACTCGCCCCCTCCCGGACGACCCGCGCCCGCGATCAACCGCCGCGCCTGCCCGGCCCAGTCCCCGTCCTCGATCTCCTCGTCGAGCTCGAGCTGCACGGCCAGACGCCTGCGGCCCGGTTCGTCGAGCTCGGCGAGCGTCGCGAGCCGGGTCACGCCGAACGCGTAGAGACGTTCCTGCAAGGCCGGCCCCACACCGTCGATGACGGTCAGGTCGTCCGGCGGCGCATCGGCCGCGACGGCATCCTCGTCGGCATTCCCGTCGCCGGACCGGGAACGATCCGCCTCGATGTCCGTCGCGCCCCGTTCGCCCGCGGCGCCCGGCGCAGGCGCTTCGGCGGCCCGGCCGCCGCTCACCGCAGCCACTCTCTGCCCGGCGTCCCGGTCGACCTTCACGGCGGCCTGTCCATCGACGCCGTCCGCCTCCCCCGTGTCGCCGATCGCTTCGCCGACGGGCACCGCCACCTCTTCCGGCGCCTCGCTGGCCCAACCCGACTCGGTGTCCGCTTCCTCGTCGACAGCGGGCTTGCGGACATCACCGAACGGGTGGGCGGTCCGCTCCATCAGCGCCGCGGTCGAGGCGTCGCAGACGTCGCCCGCATGCGTCAGCACCGTCCGGGCGAGGATGTCGTCGTCGCCGTCCAGCGCGAGCGTGCCGTCGGCGCCGACGATCAGCCCGAGCATGTTCGTGACGTTCCTCGCGTACATCTCGCTCGCGTGCACGGCGCCATGGCTCGGCAGGTTGAGGGGGCCGACGATCAGCTTGTCGCCGTGCTGCACGTGCTCGCCCGCCCGCGTCAGCTCGCAGTTGCCCCCGGTGGTCGCCGCCATGTCGACGATGACCGTATCGGGCAGCATGCCCTCGACCATGTCGCGCGTGACGATGCACGGCGCCGGGCGATTCGGGATGGAGGCGGCGCAGATGACCGCGTGCGCCCGCGCCAGTCGCTCGGCGAGCACGTCGTGCTGGAGCTGCTGCTCGTCGCGCCTGAGCGCCCGCGCGTGACCGTGCGCGTCGGCACCTTCCACGCCGGTGTCGATCATGCGCGCGCCGAGCGACTCGATGCGCTCGCGCGCCTGCGGGCGGATGTCGTAGGCCTCGACCTCGGCGCCGAGCCGGCGCGCCGTCGCGATCGCCTGGAGGCCCGCCACGCCCGCCCCGATCACGATGACCCGGGACGGCCGGATCGTGCCGGCCGCCGTCGTCATCATCGGGAACAGTCGCGGCGAGAGCTCGGCGGCGAGAAGCGCCGCCTTGTAGCCGGCGACCGTCGCCTGCGAGGACAGCGCGTCCATCGCCCGCCCGCGGGGCGTGCGCGGCACGAGGTCCATCGCGATCGTGGTGACGTGACCGGTGGCCAGCGCCTCGATCTCGGGCAGATGCGCGAACGCCCGCGTCAGCGAGACGAGCACCGTGCCGGGCACGAGCCGCTCGATCTCGGCGAGGGTGGGCAGACCCACCTTGCAGACGATGTCGGCGCCGGCGACGGTGGCGACGAAATCCGGAACGATCTCGACGCCGTCGTACCCGGCGTCGTGAAAGCCCGCCGCCCGCCCGCACCCGCTCTCGATGCGTACCGCCACGCCCGGCACGTCGAGCAGCCGGCGCACCGCCGCCGGCACCAGCGCGACGCGACGCTCGCCCTCGCGCCGTTCGCGCGGCAGCGCGATGGTCAGCGGCACGGAGGCGGTCCGGATCGGCGGAGACGGGACATCGGGATCGACCATCGGGGTGACTTATACTGAGCGGGTCCGGGTGACGACGACCCGGCGGCGCGCACGGCACCGGGCGAATGCTACGGGAAGGGCTCCGGAGACGCCACCGGGGGGCGCGAGGCTTGTTCGCGCCCTTCCGGACGCGCCACGATCACCCTCCCGTTCGCCTTCCCGATCCGCCCTTTCCCGCTCCGACCCGCTCCGACCCGCTCCGACCCGCTCCGTCCCGCTCCGTCCCGATCGATCCGCCGCCCTGCCCGCCCGAGCGGGACACGGTGCATCCGACCGGCGAACGGCACGATGCCTGCCGCCGCTCCGAAGCGCCGCCGGGCGCGTACAAACCCGTCAGTAGACGCCCCCACGGCCCACAGCATGAAATACATCGGCACACCGACCCACGTGCACGGCAGTGACGAGCGTCTCGGCGTGCTGATGGTCAACCTCGGTACCCCGAAGGCTCCCGAGACGCCGCAGGTGCGTCGCTATCTCGCCGAGTTCCTCAGCGACCCGCGCATCATCGAGCTGCCGCGCTGGATCTGGAACATCCTCCTGCACGGGGTGATCCTCCGGATCCGCCCGCCAAGGAGCGCCAAGGCCTATCGCGAAGTCTGGTCCGACGACGAGGGCTCGCCGCTGCTGAGCATCTCGCGGCGCCAGGAGACGGCGCTCCGGAGCGAGCTCACGCGCCGTTTCGGCGAGCACGTCGTCGTCGCCCTCGGCATGCGTTACGGCACGCCGTCGATCGACTCGGCGATCGGCGAGCTGGAGGCCGCGGGCGTGCGCCGCCTGATCGTGCTGCCGATGTACCCGCAGTACTCGGGCACGACGACCGCCTCGGTGTTCGATGCCGTCACGTCGCGACTGCAACGAACGCGCTGGATTCCCGAGATGCGCTTCATCAACCAGTTCTGCGACGAGGACGGGTTCGTCGACGCGCTCGCGGCGAGCGTGCGCGAGAGCTGGGAGACGCACGGGCGCGGCGAACTGCTGGTCACCTCGTACCACGGCATCCCGAAGCGCTACCTGACCAACGGCGATCCGTACCATTGCCTCTGCCACAAGACGTCGCGTCTGCTCGCCGAGCATCTCGGCATCGGCGCGGACGGCATCCGCGTCGTGTTCCAGTCGCGCGTGGGACGCGAGGAGTGGCTGCGTCCCTACTGCGACGAGACGATGAAGACGCTGCCGTCCGAGGGCATCACGTCGATCGATGTCCTGTGCCCGGCGTTCTCGGCGGACTGCCTCGAGACGATCGAGGAGATCAGCGGCGAGAACCGCGAGTACTTCGAGGAGCACGGCGGCGAGCGCTTCCGCTACATCCCGTGCCTGAACGATCGTGCCGATCACGTGAGCTTTCTCGGCGATCTCGTCGAACGCCACGCGCAAGGGTGGCCCGAGGCCGACCATGCCCGCGACCGCGCGCGCATCGAGCACGAACGGCTCGCGACCGCCGCCCGCGCCGTCGCGCTGAAGGCGAGCCAGCCGGCGAACACCGAGCCGGAGGGGCGTGAGCGGGCGGACCGGGAAGAGGAGGAGCTGGCGGCGAGATACGCGGAGACGACGGCTGGAGATGCTGCCTCGCGCGCGCAGGCGGCGCCGTCGATGCAAGCGCCGTCGGCCCGTGCGCCGTCCGCGCCGACCGAGCCCGCGCGTGTGGGGGCCGCGCAGACGGCGTCCGCGCACGCGGCGTCCGCGCACGCGGCGTCCGCGCATGCGGCGGCGGCGTCACGAGCGTCCTCGTCGTCAGCCCCGTCGGCGGAAGCCGCCTCCGCGGAGCCCCGCCCGGCGGGCGAGTCGTCCGCCGGCGGCGTCGTGCACGCTCCGGGAGAGGCTCAGTCGCCGGAGTCCGGTCCCGAAGCGACTCGCGACCCCGTCGAGGTCTCCCCGACGGCAGGCTCCGCCACGAACCCCTGATACGCGGCCGCCTGCATCAGCGGCCCCAGCGGAATCGTCGAGCCGAGGAACTGGGCGAGCACGACACCGCTCACGCCGTTCGCCCGATCGGCCCAGAACCACGTCGACGCCGCCCCCGACCAGCCGCCCTCCCCGTCCACCGTCAGGTGCATGGCCTCGCCGATGTCGGTCATGACCCGTCCGACGAGTCCCCAGCCGTAGCCCGGTGTCGGTCGCCGCCCGGTCGAGATCGGTCGTTGCGATCGCGGCAGGCGGTTGCGCCAGAGCATGTCGAGCATCGGCACCGACAGGAGCACCTCGCCCGATGCCGAACGCCCGTCGATCAGGAAGGCGGCGAAGCGGGTGTAGTCCGCCACCGTCGAGAACAGCCCGATGCCGCCGCGGGCGAAGGCGTCGGGAGCGTCCGACGGGTAGCTCTCCTCGACGTCCATCGGGCGAAGCGTCTGCGCGGACTCGATCTCGGGCGGCACCTCGCCGAGCTCCCGGAGGCCGTGCATCTCCACGAGACGCGATCGCGCCGTCGGGGCGACGCCGAAGTCGGTCTCGCCCATGCCGAGCGGGTCGAGCACCGCACCCTTCAGCACCTCGCGAAGCGTTCGCCCGGTGACGCGTTCGAGCACGTGCGCGAGCACGTCGGTCGCGTAGCTGTAATAGAAGGCTGTCCCCGGCTGCCGGGCCAGTGGCAGCTCCCCGAGACGCTCGACCAGCGTCGCGAGCGGGCGGGCGCCGTCGGCCGCGAGCCGCTCCTCGCGGTACAGCGTCGCCACCGGGCAGTCGGGCATGAAATCGTAGGAAAGACCGGCCCTGTGCGTCAGCAGGTCCTCGACGGTGATCGGGCGCACGGCATCCGCGAGTCGCCCGCCTGCGTCGAGCACGCGACTCCTCGCGAAACCCGGCAGCCAGCGCGCGACCGGGTCGTCGAGCCGCAGCTCGCCCGCCTCGATCGAGCGGAGGGCCGCGACCGAGACGACCGGCTTGGTCATCGAGTAGAGCCTGTGAACGGCATCCATGGTGAGCGGGCGAAGGCGCGCGTGATCGGCACGGCCGGCGCAACCCTCGTCCAGCGTGCGGCCGTGTCGCCCGACTCTCCAGGCGATGCCGGCGAAATCCGCGTTCGCGACGAAGCGTTCGGCGAGTCGGCCGATACCCTTCAGCCGGTCGGGCTCGACGATCACGCCCCTGCCTCTCGCGTGGCCGAGGGCCATCCGGCCCCTGGAAGCGGATGAATCGAAGCGGCAGCTTCCGGTCGCCTCATCAGTCGATGACGTCGAACGGCGCGGCGATCGAGAACGGTACCGGCGCCGGCGACCCGGCGCCGGTCGACAGACGCCAGCCGAGACGATCGACCGACAATCCGTCGGCGGCAGGAGTCACTTCGTTGTAGAACAGCACCGCACCGTCGCAGCGCTCACCGGCGACGGTGTAACCGTCCAGAAACGGCCCTTCGGTCGAGAATTCGGCGGTCGTCACCAGCTCGAGCTCGCCCTGCAGCGACGCCCAGCTCAGTGCACCGACGATGCCGTCGCCAAGGAACTCGCGCACGCGTTGATAAGTGGCTACCGCCGTTTCCGTGACGGGTCCGAACTCGCCGTCGGTGAACGCATCGACCGACGGGCCGGCGATGCTGTCGTCGGTGCAGTACAGAACGCGCTGTATGCCTGCCGCGTAGAGGCTGTCGGCGAACTGATTGAAACGCGAGACGACACAGTTGTCGCTCCAGTCGAAGTTGGACGAATCCGCGTCGATGCCGTCGGCGCTGCCGCAAGCGTTGCCGGCGGTCGGCTCGTCGAATCCGTCCCCGTCGGCGTCGGCATCATCGGCGTTCGCGATGCCGTCGCCGTCGACGTCGTCATCCTCCGCGTTCAGCAAGCCGTCACCGTCGAGATCGTTCGGATCGGACACGGTCCCGTCATCGTCGACGTCGTCGGTATTGCTGTCGTCCGTGAGAGAGCCCGTGGCATCGGCATCGATGTCCGCTCCCATGTCCACGTCCGGCATGTCCACGCCAGCGCTCGCGTCCGTGGTATCGGTGACGGCGCCGAGTCCGCTGCTGGCACTGGGCCTCGGATCGGCACCGATCTCGGAGCTCACCCGATCCGGAGAGCTGCCACCGCCTCCTCCGCAGGCGACGAGCCCGGCACTCGCCGCGCCGATGACCAGAAGCCGAACGGCAAATCGTCCAGCGCGTTCCCGTTTCCGTCCTGTCACTGTCCAGCCCTCGAATTGGCACGACGGGCATGACCTGTCCGTCGCATCGGCCCGCGGCGTGTCGCGAACACCTCCGCAATCCATCACCTGGAATTATCGATCACGCTACCCCTCCACTCGTCTCTCGTCTATCGAAGCACTTCGCAAAGGTCGCCGATTCACGCGATCAGCCACCCGGGGAGGGAGCAGCGGTGCGGCCCGTGCCCACGGCCCCGTGCCCACGGCCGAGTCTCGCGCGCCAAGGCGGGCCTTTCACCGGCGAAGGGTTACCGAACGGGCCTGCGATCGAGCAGGCGTTCGATCGCGAGCCGTCGCTCGATCCCGGCAGTGCCGAGCGGCAGGTTCTTCAACGCGAGAAGCGCCGCGCGGCGTACGCGCTCCTCCTCTGCCGTGTCGTCGGCGACGGCGAAGAGCTCGCCGGCGATCGAACCGTCGGGGTCGGGGCGTCCGACGAGCGCATGGGCAGCCGCCTCTCGCACGCCCGGGTACGGGTCAGCCAGACCGCCTCGCATCAGCTCGACGTTCTCCGAGCCCTCGCTCCAGCGCGAGAGCACACCGAGACCGAGCCGCCTGACGCCGGGGTCCTCGTGCGTGGAAAGAAGCGCCACCTGCCCGGCCAACCGCGTCCGTTCGTCGACCGGAACCACTCCCGGTCGGGTCAAAGTCTGCAACACCGGCACCAGCGTGTCTCGATCCGTGCCGTTCGCCAGCATGCCCGACACGATGTCGCGGGCCTCGGCGTTGCCGGGCTGGACACGACGCAGCAGGTCGAGCCCGACGACACGGAGCTCGTCGTCCGCCGAGTACGCGAGTTCCGCGGCGAGGGCCGTCGCTTCCGGACCGCCGGCCTCGCCGAGCAGGACGGCGAGGCGAGCGAGCCGCTCCGGATCCCGCTCCGAACGGAACTCGTCGACGAGTGCCGCCATCAGCGCGGAATCTTCGGCCAACCGTGCGGCGAGCGCCTCGAAGGTGTCATCGTCGAGCGCCGTCCACCCGAGGCTCGTGACGTCCACGGAGCCCTCGAGCGGCGCGACGCGGCGGCGTGAACGTGACTCCGCCGATCCGGAAGACTCGGCGACGGCTTCGGCACCCGACACGCCGTCGGGCGATTCGCCGCCATTCGACGAAGCCGCCCTGCCGTCGGGTGAGAACGGAGAAGGCGATGCACCGGAGACATTCGCAACACCGGCGCCTGTGACACGTCCGATCGGTTCGGACACCTTCGAGAGAGTGGCGTCGTTGCCCGAACGAAGAACGACGAGGGCGGCAACGGCGGCGACCGCGAACGCGGCCGCCACGAAGGCACGCCCTCGCCCCATCAGTCGATCACGCCGAACGGCGAACCGACGGAGAACGGCACGGGAGTCGGATCGGTCGCTCCCTTCGTCAGTCGCCAACCCAGTCGGTCGAAGTCGGTTCCACCATCGATGGCACGAACCTCGTTCAGGAACAACACCGCATCACCGCAGCGACCGTCCGGAATGCCGTAGCCGTCATAGAGCGTTTCATCACCTTCGAGAACGGCCGGCTCGACGACCTCGAGCGCGGCTTGCAGCGCCGGCCAGGTTTGCTCGCCGCCGACCTGTCCGTCCACACCGATCAGATCGTCCGGATTTTCCATGTTGTAGGCCGTCTGGAAAGCGGTCACCGCCTCCTCCGTGCCGGGCCCGTACTCGCCGTCGGTGAAGCCGTCCACCGTGTCCGGCAGGCCTTCCCTCACGCTGCCGAAGCCCGAGCAGTAGACGACGCGCTGGATGCCGGCCGAGTACAGGCTGTCGGCGAACTGGTTGCCGCGACGCACGGTGCAGTTGTCATCCCAGGTGAAGTTGGAAGAGTTCGCATCCATGCCGTCCGCGTCACCGCAGACGTCGCCGGCCGTCGGCTCGTCGAACCCGTCGCCGTCGGCGTCGGTGTCTTCCTCGTTCAGCTGGCCGTCGCCGTCCATGTCGGGATCCTCTCCGTTCGGCAGCGTGTCGCCGTCCATGTCGGGGTCGCGGGTGTTCTGGATGCCGTCACCGTCGATGTCGAGATCCTCTCCGTTCAGCTGGCCGTCGCCGTCGACGTCGGGGTCGCTGGCGTTCTCGACGCCGTCGCCGTCGACGTCGGGATCGTCTCCGTTCAGCAGCATGTCGCCGTCGATGTCAGGGTCTATGGCGTTCTCGGTGCCGTCGCCGTCGATGTCGTTCTCGTCGTACTCGGGGTCGTCCGCGTCCGGAATGCCGTTCGCGTCGCGATCGTCCGGCGTCGGACCGAAGATGTCGATGTCGCCGCCGTCGACCGTGCCGCTGTCGCCTCCGCCCCCGCCACAGGCGGCCAGTCCGGCACTCATCGTGCCGATGAGCAGCAATCGGGCGGCATGTCGCCCGGCGTGTCGTCTCTTCATCATCGTCCGTTCTCCGAAACTCGGTTGTTGTTGGGTGGGACGCACCCCTCGGGCGACCCCGCATGGCGGCGATGACACGGCCGCCGAGGAACTTTCCGGTGGCGGAGCGCTTGTCGAAGTCTAGATCATGTCGCCCCCCTCACGGCCGTCTACCTTCTCGGGCCCGCCTTCCCTTTCGACCCGGCGTGCATCGGGGCGTTGTATTCCTCGGCACGGTGCCCTATCATCGCCGGCGGAATCGGGGTGTAGCTCAGCCTGGTAGAGCACTGTCTTCGGGAGGCAGGGGCCAGAGGTTCAAATCCTCTCATCCCGACCAATACTTTCAGCGACTCGCGCGCTTTCGCTTGCACCGACACGTGCGGGGATGGAGAGGGCGGGAAGCGCCCGTCGTCAGGCTCCTCATCGGTTCCGCTCGCTTGCGAAGCCGGAGTCCGTGGTCTCGCTGTCGCAGTGCCTTGCGAGCACTTTATTCGAGCGGCGACGTTGTTCGAGCGGCGACCCATCCATCGTCTTCCGCCGATCGTCCCGGCGCTCGGCACGTTCGCGCGTCGAGTCGGTCCGGCGGGGCCACCGGAGCAACATGAAGGTCGGGTCGTCCCGTCAGCTCTGCGAACGCAGCGCCGGCAGCCCGACCCCGGTGGACTCGAAGCCGCCGTCGACCGAGATGTCCTGACCCGTCACGTAGGCCGCCTCGTCGGAGCAGAGAAACACGATGACGTGCGCGATCTCCCGCTCGGTGCCGTAGCGGTTGAGGGGGATCGCGTCGTGGTAGGCGGCGATGATCTCGGGGCTGTGCACCGCCATGGAAAGCTTCGTCTTGACCGGCCCCGGTGAGACGCAGTTGGCCCGCACGCCGTGCTCTCCCAGCTCGGCCGCCAGCTGCCGGGTCAGCTGGATCACGGCCGCCTTCGACGTGCCGTAGGCGACCCTCAGCGTGCTGGCGCGCAGGCCCGAGATCGAGGCGACGTTGACGATGGCGCCGCGGCTCTCGATCAGCGCCGGGGTGGCGGCCTGCGAGCACAGGAAGACGCCATCCACGTTGGTCGCGAAGACGGTGCGCCAGGTGTCGTAGCCAGTTTCCCGCAACGGGCCGAAATCGGCGACCCCGGCGTTGTTGACCAGCGCGTCCAGGCGGCCGCAAGTGTCCAGCACGCGAGGGACCGTGGCGTTCACCTGTTCGGGAACGGACACGTCGCACACCATCGGCCATGCTCGGTCCAGGCCCGCGGCGGCGGCCATCAGCGCGGGCTCGTCGCGGTCGATCATGACCACCTGCCAGCCGTCCGCCAGGAACTGGCGGGTGGTTTCCAGACCGATGCCGCGGGCGGCGCCGGTCACCATCGCTACCTTGTCGCCCACTTCTCGATCTCCCGGGGTGTCAGGCGCGCGCGGGGAGTGTTGCCGCACGGATCAGCGCGCCACGGGTAGCGCCACTGCGCCGGTGCTCGCCATGCGTGCGGATTCGCTGCGCGAAGCGCACGGAACACGGGCGCGTGCGGCCAACATCGCGTCACCGCGTCGCACTGCCGTCGGCGTGCCGCTCGTGCAGCCGCTCGCCACGCCGCACGCGAGGAGACGGCGATCACATGACCCGACCTCTGCTCGCGCATCCGCGGTAGCACGGCCTTGGTACAGCGCATGACGCCAAGTTGGTTGATGTCGATGACCTGGCGCATCTCCTCTTCGCCGGCATGCTCGATCGTCTTGACGAAACCGACGCCGGCGTTGTTGATGAGCGTGTCGATACGGCCTTCGGCAGCGACGATCTCGTTCACCACCGTGGCGATGCCGGCCAGTTCCTGCACATCGAGTCGGCGTACCTCGAGCGAGACGCCCGCCGACTCTGCCGCCTCGTCGAGCGTCGCGCGCTTCTCGAGATCGCACATCGTGGCGTAGACCTTTGTGCCCCGCCCCGGCCGCCGCGACGGCGATCGCCACACCCAACCCGCTCGAGCAGCCCGTGATCAGTGTCACCTTGCCCATGACGCTCTCACCCCTCCGAATTCCGTTGGCGACATCCCGGCGACCACGCCGAAGCGTGCGCGCGACGCTAACACGCGCGACGTCGATCGAGCGCGCTCCGCGGACCGGACGAGGCCGCGACGAATCGCCCTGCGAATCCCAGGGACCGGTGCATGGGCCGCGGCCCGTCCGGCCTGTAGCCCGGGCGCGCTCGTCTTCGATCGACGTCCGTCACGCGGGACACGCGAACGTCAATCACTTGGCGATCGTCGCGATGCCTTTCCCTCGCCCTGGCGGCGAATTTTCCCCAAGCCCCGCGAACCGGTCCCCCGGTTGTAATATCGAGGTTTCATCCGGCATCAGATGTCCCCTCCACACGACGGGAAGACTCCCGGAACGCACAGCACACGGAGAACTTGCATGGCTTTCAACATCGTCGACCTCGTCAAGGACCAGATCAGCGATCAGTTGCTCGGACAGATGGGCAACGTTCTCGGTACCGACGGTTCGAAGACATCAGCCGCCCTGGGCGGGGCGCTGCCGGGCTTGCTCACCGGGCTGACCGGCGCGGCGAGCAAGCCCGAGGGCGCGAGCGTGCTGTACGACGCGGCGCGCGACCAGGACGATGGAGTGCTCGGCAACATGGGCGCACTGCTCGGCGGTGGCGACGACACGTCGCGCGTCATAGAGCAGGGCAACTCCCTGCTCGGCTCCCTCCTCGGCGGTGACGCGGTCGGCAAGCTCGGCGGCGTGCTCGCGAACTTCGCCGGCATCAGCCGGAGCGGCAGCGGTTCGCTGATGGGCATGCTCGCCCCGATCGTCATCGGCGCGATCAAGCGCAAGATGACCGAGAGCAACCTCGATGCGGGCGGCCTGTCCCGCCTGCTCGACGAGCAGCGTCCGAACGTCGACGCGGCGATGCCGCAGGGACTCGCCAGTCAGCTGCAGAGCGAAGGCTTCTTCGACAGCATCTCCCCGGCCACCGCGCCGATCACGGCGGCACCGACGGCCGCGAGCGCACCCGCTCCGGCCGCCGCCCGGCCCACAGCATCCGCTCCAGCCGCCGAACCCGCCTCGACCGGAGGGGGGCCGATGCGCTGGCTGCTGCCGCTCGCCGCCGTGGTGGTGCTCGGTCTCGTCGCGTGGTTGTTCCTCGGTGGACAGGATGCCGACGAGGTGCCCGACGCCGCCGTGGCTCCCGCCGTCGTGTTGACTCCCGAGGAGATGGAAGCCGCCACCGCGGTCGACCTGCCCGAAGGCGTGGACCTCGACCGGATAACCGGTGCGGTCGACGGCGTGTTCGACGACACCACGGCCGCGCTCGACGGTATCAGCGACGAGGCCAGTGCGCGTGCCGCGCTGCCCTCGCTGAAGGAAGCCAACGCGACGCTCGGCGGGCTGAACGACGTCATCACGCGACTGCCGGAAGCGGCACGTGCACCGGTCACCGCCGCCGTGTCCAATGGACTCGCGAACCTGCGTCCGATCGCCGACAGGATCCTCGGCATGCCCGCCGTCGGCCCGGTCGTCGAGCCGGTGCTCGCCCCGATGCTGAAGACGCTCGACGGGCTTGCCGGTTGAACGGGGCCGAGCCCGTCACGCGACCCGGAGATCGCGTGACGGGACGGCGATGTTCTCCCTCGAAGACACTCGGTCGGGCGGCGGTCGAGCGGCGCGTACGCTCGTGCAGGGTGAGCGCTTCCTCATCAGCTCTTTCCCCGGCCGCTCGTCGCACGTTCCTCGTCGAGCGCCGCCAGTGCCGCGCGCAACGATCCCGAATGCGCGTCGAGCCGTCGGCGAGCGCTGTCGGCAGCGTCGCCACGCGCGATCAGCGCGGCGAGCTTGACCCAGCCGTCCGCCGCCGCGAGCGCGGTTCGCGCCGCCGCCTCGTCGAGCATCGGCAAGACGCCCTGAAGAAGCCGTACACGGCGCGCGTCGAGCTTGGCGTTGGCCGCGGCCATGTCGACCATCAGGTTGCCGTGAGTGCGGTTCAGGCGAACCATCAGCGTGGTGCTGAAAAGATTCAGCGCGACCTTCTGCGCGGTGCCGGCCGCCATGCGCGTGGAGCCCGCCAGCACCTCGGCGCCGCTGTCGAGCAGCACCGGGCAGTCGGCGGCGACGAGAAGCGGCGTATCGGCGTTGTTCGCCACGCCGATAGCGAGCGCGCCGCGAGCGCGCGCCGTCTTGAGCCACGCGCAGGTCCACGGCGAGCGGCCACTCGCGGCGAGCGCGATGACGACATCGCCGGCACCGATACCGCGCGCGTCGACGTCGTCGCGCGCCGCCGCGGCATCGTCCTCGACACCCTCGACACTCGCGAGCAGCGCCTTCTCGCCACCGGCCACGACGAGGGCGAGACGCGCCGCCGGCCAGCCGAACGTGGGCCAGAGCTCGGCCCCGTCCTGGGCGGCGAGTCGCCCGGACGCGCCGGCACCGACGAAGACGAGCCGACCGTCTCCGCCGCCGAGCCGTGACGCCGCCGCCGTCACGGCACGCTCGAGCGCGGGTCGAGCCGCGTCCACCGCATCGAGCGCGCGCCGCTGGCTCGCGAGCAGCGTCGAGAGAACGTCGCCGGTCGGACGCAGGTCCAGATCGGACGAGGCCGGATCGATCGCCTCGGTGGTCGCACGCGACGCGTCGGTCGTCCGCATCGGTGGGTCCTCAGTCATCGTCGAAGGGGTGACGGACACCGTCGAGCCAGAGTGCGACCGCCCGGGTGTCGGTCGTCCGCCCGGTGCTCTCGGCGCCCTTTCCGGCGTTCGTGTCGACGTCTGGACCGACGTCCGTATTCATCGGTGCGAGCTCGAGCCAGTGGGCGCGCGCGCCGGCGACGACCTCCCCGAACCCCTCGGCTCCGATCCAGCGCGCCGGAGCCGCGCTCGTCAGGCGCACGATGTCCGGCCAGTCGACGTCCCAGGCGCGCAGCACCTCGAGCGCACGTCGCTCGGTCAGGCAGCTTCCGGCGAGCGTGCCGTCGGCGAGCAGCACGCGCTCGCCGCGCTTCTCGACCTCGAGCGAGCCGAGCCGGTACTTCCCGTCCGGCATGCCGGTGGCCGCGGTCGCGTCGGTGACGGCGCAGAGCGCGGGAATCGCGCGTCGGGCCGCGGCGAACGCCGCCCGCTCGACGTGAATGCCGTCGGCGATGATCTCGGCGTGCTCGGCGAAGGCGAGCGCCGCGATCGCCGCCCCGCCGTCGCGATGGCTCGCCCCGCTCATGGCGTTCCAGAGATGGGTCACGCCCGCGCCGCCGGCGAACGCCGCACGCGCCTCGCTCCAGCGGCAGAGCGTGTGGCCGATCTGAGCGCGCACGCCATGGCACGCGGCGAGTCCGGGCACGACACCGTCCGGATCGAGCTCGGGGGCGTAGGTCACCACTCGAACGGCCGGGCGCGCGAGCCAGCGCGTCAGGCGCTCGACGTCGAGCGAGGCCGCGTGCGGAGGCTGTGCGCCGAGCCTGCCCGGGTTGATGAACGGTCCTTCGAGATGCACGCCGAGCAACGTCGCCTCGCCTGCCTCCGGCGCCGCCATGACCCGCTCGGCCGCATCGACGAACGCGTCGATGTCGGCGAACGGTGCGGTCACCGACGTGGCGAGCAGCGCGCCGGTGCCGCCCCGCGCGCTCGCCTGCAGCAGGCCCCGGATCGCCGCCTCTCCGTCCATCGCGTCGTGGCCGCCGCCCCCGTGCACGTGCAGGTCGAGCGGTGCCGGCAGGAATCGCGGCAGATCGGACGCGGGCGGTCCGAGTGAGCCGGGCTGTCCGCGAGGTTCCAGAGGCTCCAGCGCGAGCACCCGCGCGTCATGGCGGCAACGGAAGCTCGTCCAGCCCGCCTCGGTGCAGAATCGCCCGAGCGTCTCGCGCATGTCGCCGCTCATCCGCTCGTCGAGCGCGGCGACCGAAGCGATCCTGCACGTCCGAGCGGCCCGGATGATGCGCGCGGCTCGTACGTCGCAGGCGACGTCGAACCGCGATGGACGCGGTTCGCGAGATCGATCACGTCGCCACTCCACGCGCGATCAGCACGAGACCGTCCAGCGCGTCGCCGCGGGCAGGGAGCAGGCGCGAGCCGAACCGCGTGGCGAGCCGCGACGCGTACGCCGTCGCCAGCCCGCCGACGACGTGCACCGGCAACCCGGACGGTGCGCGCTCGACGAGTCGCGCGCACCATTCGCTTCCCTCGTCGAGCAGCGATGATGCAAGTGCATCCCCACCTTCGGATGCCTCGACGACGAGCCGTGCGAGCCGTGCGTGCGTGGTCGAGCGCGCATCCGTGGTCACGCGCTGCACCGCCGACACCGAGTCCCCGATGCCGCTCTCGAGCGCGCTCATGAGCGGAGAATCGCTCGTCTGTCCGTCGCGGTGCCAGAGGTAGCGCTGCAGGAGACATGCGCCGAGCCAGGCCCCCGAGCCCTCGTCCCCGATCGGGAAGCCCCAGCCACCGGCCATGCCGCGGCTCCCGTCCGACGCCAGCCAGTGCACGACGCTGCCGGTGCCGATCGAGAGACACGCGCCGGGCCGCCCGAGGCTCGCACCGACGAGCTGCGCATGACCGTCGGTGACGAGATGGCAGCGAACGGCGCCGTCCGTCTCGCGTGCCACGAGCTCGAGAAAACGCGTGCGACGCGCCTCCTGCAACGAACCCGCGAGCCCGAGCGCGAGCGTCGCCGGCCACCATGACGACAGCGTTCCGGCCGGCGAGACTGCGGGCGCGAGACCGTCGGACGACAAGCCTCCGACCGATGGATCTCCGGACGACGCACCGAAGGACGCGGCCTCGATGCCACCCTTCGACGTCGGCGGCGACTCGCGGGTGACAGCCGTGGTGACGTCCGGCTCCGCACCGGCAGGCGCGACCGCCTCTCCCATGCCGACCAGTCGCTCGATGCCGGCCCGGATCGTTCGCCACGCGTCGTCCTCGCCGAGCGTCAGGCTGGCCGGCGCGTCGATCGACACCTCGGCCACACGGGCGCCACGCGCGTCGAACGCGGCGAGCCGGCAACGGCTGGCGCCCCCGTCGACGGCGATCAGGTCGAATCCGCGATCCTCGACTTCCCGACCCATCTCCGCCCGCCTCGGGTACTCGCGGCCCATTTTACGCACCGTCGCGCGAGCGATACCATCGAGCTCCGGACACCCGCATCAGACCCCGAGGTGTTCTGCATGAGCCGATTCGACACCAGGACCGTCACGCTCGGCCGGGCGGTGCGCTCGCCCCGCCCCCCCCCCCGACCCTGCTGGCCGTCGCCGTCGGCCTGATCGCGGGCGCCGCCCTGCCGGTCGGTGCGGCCGACACCACGGTCACGATCGAGAGCTGGCGGGTGGAGGATCAGGCGATCTGGGACGAGCAGATCCTGCCGGTGTTCGAGGCCGCCTACCCGGAGATCGACGTCGAACGGCTACCAGGCACAGAGTTACACCGACAGCCAGAACCTGTTCACGCTCGGGCGTGCGGCGATCTACCCGACGGGCTCGTGGGAGATCACCGGGTTCCAGCAGAACGCCGACTTCGAGCTCGGCGCCTTCCCGCCACCGAAGACGAGCGCGGACGGCACCTGCCACATCAGCGATCACACCGACATCGGCATCGGCATGAACGAGGCGACCGAGCACGAGGAGGTCGTCAAGACCTTCCTCGAGTGGACGACGAGCGCCGAGTTCGCCGGTCTCCTGACCAACGCCGCCCCCGGCTTCTTCTCGCTGACGAACCACTCGATCGACGTCGAGAACCCGCTCGCCAAGGAGTTCGTGGACATGCGCGGCGACTGCGAGTCGACGATCCGCGTCGCCCACCAGATCCTCTCGCGCGGCGAGCCGACTCTCGACACCCAGCTCTGGATGCTGAGCGCCAACGTCATCAACGGCACGATGACGCCGGAGGAGGCCGCGGCCGAGGCGCAGGCGAACCTCGACGGGTGGTACGAGCCCTGACATCGGCCTCGGGCTATCGGACCCGGCCACTGAACCCGGGTCATCGACCCGGGCATCGCTTCCCGACGTGGACGGGTGACCGGCGGAACGCGAGGCTCCGTCGGTCACCCGCGAACGTGACGGCGTAGTAGCGCATGCCGGAGGGCGCTTGTCCGCCAAGCGTCTTTCGTTTGTAAATCGCCCATTCCCGAAGGGCAACAATTGGTCGGCCGGGCCGCTCGCCGGACACCTGTACATAACATCACCCGCCAACGACATCCGGTCGTGTCAGCGGGTAGCCCTGTATGCACATAATGCACGTCGCCCTGGGAAGGTGCCTGAAGGCTCCGCCGATCGACTACGGTATCACCCAGGATACCGGCGGCCACATCGCCTACGTCCTCGGAGCGGCTTCGGCGCAGGTGAGATCGAGCCCGTCGGTCCGCGTCTCGATCGTGACCCGGGCGTTCGACGAACCGGACCTCGACGAGCAGCACTCGCGGCTTCGGCAACGCATCGGCGAACGGCTGCACATCGTGCGTCTGCGCACCGGCAACGCGCGCTACCTGAGCAAGTCCGCCCTCGCCGCCGAGCTGCCCGCCCTGTGCCGCGCGCTCGCCCGGCTCGTCGAGCGCGATCCTCCCGATGTCGTCCATGCCCACTTCGCCGATGCCGCCACCATCGCGCTCGACGCCCTGGGCGGGCGCGCCTTCCCGGTGCTCTACACGCCGCACTCGCTCGCACTCGACAAGCGGCGGCGCCGAACGGTGCCGTGCGGCGACGACGGTTCCGCCGCACGGCTCGCGCGCGAGACCCGGGCGATCGTCGAGGCCGACGCGATCATCGTCTCCTCCGACGACGAGGCACGTCACCAGGTCGGCGCCTACGACGCGTCGGCGGTAGAGCGCTGCACGGTCGTGCGCCCGGGCGTGCAGCTCCTGCCGAGCACCGGTACCGGGCTCGCGAGCGCGCTGGTCGATCCGTTCCTGAGCGACCCGGATCGACCGCTCGTGCTCGCCATCGCCCGACCGGTGAACAAGAAGAACCTGCCGATGCTGCTCGATGCCTACGGGCGGAGCACGGCGTTGCGGCGCCGGGCCAACCTCGCGATCCTCGCCGGGCAGCACGAGCGGATCCGCGCCGAGCGCGACGAACAGACCCGCGAACTCGATCGCCTGCACGCGCTCGTCGCCCGCCATGCGCTCGCCGGCCGGGTGGCGTTGCCGCCGAGTCACGCGGCCGGGACGGTGGCCCAGCTCTACCGCCTCGCCGCCCGGCGGCACGGGCTGTTCGTCAACCCGGCACGGCACGAGCCGTTCGGGCTGACGCTGATCGAGGCCGCGCGCTTCGGCCTGCCGGTCGTCGCGACCCGCAACGGCGGACCGCGCGACATCGTCGCGACGCTCGGCCACGGGCGCCTCGTCGATCCCGGCGACCGCGACGGCATCGCCGCCGCCTGTCTCTCCCTGCTCGACGACCCTGTCGCCTACCGCGCGGCGAGCTGCTCGGCGCTTCGTCGCAACGCGCTCTACAGCTGGGAGGCGTGGGCGGAATCGGTCACGGACATCATCGGACGCGTTCGTACGATGCGGCGATCACCGGAAGCCGCAGCCGCCGACGCGATCACCGCGATCTCGGCTCTCGCGGGACCGGCCGGCCCGAGGGCGCCATCGGCGACGAACGCGATGCGCGCGAGCCATTTCCTCGCGTTCGACATCGACGACACGCTCACCGGCTGCAGGGACGGGGTGGAGAGGTTCCGGCGCTGGGTCGGATCGCGTTCGTCGAAGAGACTGCCGTTCGCGGTCGCGACGGGGCGCGAGCTGCCCGACGCGATCCGGGTGATCGAGCGCTGGGGATTGCCGGGACCGGACGTCTGGCTGACGTCGGTCGGCACCGAGATATGGCGTCCGTCGGCGTCGGGCGAGCTCGTGCGCTGCGAGGCGTTCGCCCGACACCTGTCGGAGCGCTGGGATCGCGGCACGATCGAACGCCGCCTCGGCGCCATCGGGCTGCGCCGGCAGGGGACGGAGACGCAGCGTCCCTGGAAGCTCAGCGTGTTCGGCACCGACGCCGACGCGGAGCGCGTCGCCGCGGCGCTCGCGGGTGCGGACGGCGAGACGCCCCTTCCGGTCCGCGTCATCGCCTCGCACGGACGGTTCGTCGACGTCGTGCCGCACCGTGCCGGCAAGGCCGCGGCCATCGAGTTCGAGGCGGCTCGTCACGGGGTCCCGATGTCGCGTTGCGTCTCGGCCGGCAACAGCGGCAACGACGCCGACATGCTCGGCCGCTGCGGCAAGGCCATCCTCGTGGCCAACGCGCTGCCCGAGATCACCGGCATCCTCGATCGGGAAGGCCTCTACCGCGCTTCCACCAGCCACGCGCACGGCGTGCTCGAAGGGCTCGCGGCGTTCGACATCCGTCCGGCGCCGCACGTGATCGCCGCGACCGAGAGAGACACGGCGTGAGCCCGCGACGACCGATCGGCTACTTCGTCCACCACCAGGGGCGCGGCCACGTCGAACGCTGCGCGGCGATCGTCGCGGCGCTGCCGATCGATCGCCCGGTGACCGTGTTCTGCGCGAGGCCCGACGCGCTGCCGGCACTCGGAGTCGGCGTCGAGGTCGTCGAGACGCCGTCGCTGTTCGAGCCGACCGGGGCGGAGGCGGCGGGCATGGACCACGTACCGCTGCCCGACACCCTGCATTGCGCGCCGCTCGGCTGGCCCGGCATCCGCACGGCGATGCGCCGGATGGTCGAGTGGTTCGACCGGGCAGATCCCGCGCTGATGGTCTGCGACGTCTCGGCCGAGGTCGCCCAGCTCGCCAGGCTCTGCTCCGTCCCGCACGTCAAGGTCCTGCAGCACGGTCGTCGCGACGATCCGGGCCATCGCGCCGCCTACGCCGGAGCGGCGGGCATCCTCGTCCCGTTCGACCGTCGACTGACGCCGGACGACTGGCCGGAGGAATGGCTTCCGAAGAGCTGCTTCGCCGGCGGACTCGGCGCGAGCACGAAGGTACCCGAGCGTCGGGCGGCTCGCGAGCGGCTCGGCATCGGCAGCGACGAGCGGGTGCACCTGATCGTCGTCGGCGGTGGCGGGGAGGGTTTCGCGAGCGCCGCGCTCGGCGTCGGCGCACGTACCTTCCCCGACGCGAGCTGGCACACCATCGGACCGGTACGCGGCAGCTGGCACGCGACCGAACCGGCCAATCTCGTCCATCACGGGTGGGTCGACGATCCGCTCGATCACCTCGCCGCCGCCGACCTCATCGTCAGCTCGGCCGGCAATACCGTCTGCCAGCAGGTACTGGCCGTCGGCCGCCCGTGGATCGTCGTGCCGGAATGGTCGTACTTCGACGAGCAGTCGTGCAAGGCACGGGCGCTCGGCGAGGCCGCCCTCGCCCGTGTCGAGCCGCACCTGCCGTCCCACGCCGCCGCCTGGCGCCGGGCCGTCACCGCGGCGCTCGCGTGCCACGACGCCACCCGCCAGCGCGCGGCGATTCGCGACGACGCCGACCGGCACGCCGCCGACTGGCTGGACGGGCTGTGCGTCTCGCTCTGGGGCGAGGAGACACGGGACGCGGAGCGCCGGACATCCGCGAAGCCGGACCGGGCCAGCGTGCTGACGATCGCGCGCGGTCGCGAGACCCATCTCGCGAACCTCGTGCGCGGACTCGAACGCCAGCGCCGGGCACCCGCCGAGCTCGTCGTCGGCGTCATGCAGGAGACTCCCTACGAGGCGCTGCCGCGCGCCGGCTTCCCGATCCGTCAGATCCTCGTCGAGAGCGCGGACGGCACGCTGCCGCTCGCCGCGGCGAGAAACGCGGTGGCACGGCGGGCGAGCGAGGACACGCTGATCTTTCTCGACGTCGACTGCATTCCCGGGCCCGACTTCGTCGCCGACTACGCGGATCACGTCGCGCGACTCGGCGCCGGCGCGGGCCTGCTGATGGGCGAGGTTCTCTACCTGCCGGACGGCTCCGTCGACGACGGCTGGACGTTCGAGACGCTCGAGGCGCGCGGGGTACGGCACGACGACCGCGCCGGACCGCCCGCCACCGCGGTGAAACACTGCGACGACTACCGCTGCTTCTGGTCGCTGAACTTCGCCATGCGCCGCGACGACTTCATCGCCTCCGGCGGCTTCGACGAGCGCTACGTCGGCTACGGCGGCGAGGATACCGACTTCGGGCGCACGCTCGCCGAACGCGGCGTTCCGATCAGCTGGGTGCGCGGAGGGCGGGCCTTCCACCAGTTCCACGAGCACCGCATGCCGCCGGTGCACCAGCTCGAATCGGTGGTCCGCAACGCCGAGCGGTTCGCCGACAAGTGGGGTCACCGGACCATGGACCACTGGCTCCACTGCTTCGGGCTGATGGGACTGATCGAGGACACGCCGGAAGGCATCCGGATACTGCGCGCACCGACCGACATGGACGCGAGCCTCTGCGCGCCCGAAGACGACAGGCCCTACGCGTCCACGCGGCGCGCGATGGCATTGCTCGAGGCGCGTGCCGAGGCGAGCTACCGCCATGAGCACGGCACGGCTCCTCCCGACGGCTGGCTCGACCGGAAGCGCTTCCTGCACCGTCCGTCCGCGCGTCCGGCATCGCCCGGCACGGCGGCATCGTGAATCGCCGCTCCCCGGACACCCGGCTGCGAGTGGCCGTGCTGGCCCACCTGCGCCATCCGATCCGCGCACCGTTCGCCGGCGGCGTCGAGGCGCACACCTGGCATCTCGCGCGCGGGCTCGCCGCGCGCGGGCACACGGTCACGTTGTACGCGTCGGGTGACAGCGCGACGGGTGTCGCGCTGTTCCCGGTCGTCGACGAGCACTACGAGCGTCGCCTGCCCTGGGCGGATCATCACGAGGGCGACGTGCTGCGCCGGCATCTCGACGCGGCGTACGAGCGAGCCTGGGACGCGATCGAGGCGGGCGATCACGACGTCGTCCACAACAACACCCTGCACCCGCTGCCGATCGAACGCGCCCGCGCGCGCGGCGTCCCGATGCTGACCGCGCTGCACGTGCCGCCGTTCGCCCGGCTCGCGCACGCGGTCGCGGGCCCGGCGGTGCCGCAGCTGCACTTCTGTGTGACATCGCGTCGCCAGGACGCGGTCTGGCGCGGCGTCGGCCGGCGTGATGACCCCACCGGAGGCGACGGCCGACTCGACGGCACCGATCACGACGACTCTCGCCGCGACGGTGTCCGACGGCCCGCCACCCGAGCGCCCCGTCACCCTCCGGTCGAACCGCACGTGGTCGCCAACGGTATCGATCCGGACGTCTGGCCGTTCCGGGCCGCCGGTGACGGATCGGCGATCTGGGCCGGACGCATCACGCCGACCAAGGGCACCCATCTCGCGATCGACGCCGCCCGCCGGGCGGGCATCGCGTTGTCGATCGTCGGCAAGATCGAGGACCGGAGCTACTTCGAGCGCCAGGTCGCACCCGGCCTCTCCGACACCATCCGCCATCTCGGTCACGTCGAGGGCGACGCGCTGGCGAAGCTGTTCGGGCGCGCCTCGGTGCTGCTGTTCACCCCGCGGTGGGAGGAGCCGTTCGGACTGGTCGCGATCGAGGCGATGGCCTGCGGCCTGCCCGTGGCCTATGTCGATCGGGGAGCGGCCCGCGAGGTCGTCGGCGAGGCCGGATCAGGGAGCGAGGGCGAGGACGGCGGCGCGCTCGCCGCGGCGATCGAGCGTGCGCTCGACGTGCCGCGCGAGGTACCGCGGCGGCGGGTCGAGAGTCGCTTCACGCTGGACGGGATGCTCGACGGCTACGAACGGCTCTACCACGACTGCATCGACGGGGTCGAGTCCGCCCGCACCGGCTCCGTCGCGGTCGAGCGACCTTCCCTTCGCGCGGACCGGTCCGCCGCCACCTGCCCCGCCCCGGAGGCCAGGGTCGTGTGCCCGTGATCCGTCGCGTCGTGCTGGTCGGCAACGCGCCACTGTGCCGTTCGATCGCCGGCCTCGTCGACACGGCCGATCATGTCGTGCGCTTCAACAAGGTCCGCGGCCACGGCGGGACGAGCGGCTCGCGGACCGACGAGCTGTACCTGATCAACCACGGCGGGCAGATGGCCGAATGGCTCGCCACCGACGAGCTGGCGGAACATCGGGCGCTGCGCACGGCCACGACCGTCGTGCTGCCGGTACCGATGCTTCCCGGGCACCTGAGCCCGCGCCGGGCACGCGCGCTCGAACGCGCCACCGGCATCGAGACGGCACCGGATCGAATCAACCACCTCGACGAGGCGAGAGCACGGTTCGCGCGATCCGGTCACGCGATCGTGGCGGTCGGCGTCGCGGAGTACCGCGGCGCCCAGCGGGCCCTGTACGAGCTACTGCCCGCGGCGGACGAGCGCTACCCCAGCACCGGTTTCATCGCCGTCCACCGCACGCTCGCCCGCGCCCGGCCGGACGAGCGGATCGAGCTCGTCGGCTTCGCGTTCGAGGGCTGGCGCGGGCACAGCTGGAACGCCGAGCGGCGCTGGGTGACCGCTCGAGAGCGCGAGGGCCGACTGGCGATCCGCGCGGTGGATTGACTCATCCACGAAGGAACGGGAGTCTGTTCGCGCCGCATCGGGTGCCGTCGTCCTCCGGCGATCCGGCTCGACGCTTCACATCGTCGGAGCGCCGTCGGGAAATTTTCCGGTCCTTCGCGCGGACCTGCAGCCCGGTGTCGAGCCGGGGTCGGAGCTGACACGACAGAGTGGCGAGCAAAGGCTTCAAGCGACCCGTCCGCTGGTACATCAGCGTCTTCCTCGCCCCGGCGACGATCGTCTACACCGTGTTCGCGATCTACCCCATCGTGGAATCGCTGCGCCTGTCGCTCTACGCCAAGGAGACCGGCGGCGGCACCTTCGTGGGTCTCGCCAACTACGCGCGCCTGTTCGGCGAACCGTACTGGGCGGAGCGCTTCGCCAACGCCTTCTGGAACAACGTCGTGCTGTTCGCGATCCACATGGCCATCCAGAACCCGATCGCGCTGGCCCTCGCCGCCCTCCTCAGCCTGCCGACGCTCACGGGTGCGGCCACCTACCGCACGATCTTCTTCCTGCCGACGCTCTTGTCCGTCCGATGCCGCGACGCGACGCCGAGTGCCCGCCGCCCGAGGCCGCCGATAGAAGGCAGGACATGTGGACGGCATGGCCCGACGGGCGACGGAATTCCGTCGCCGAGTCATGTGTCACGCGATCCGTTCCGCCGTCGTTCAGGTTCGAGCGGCTACCATTGCCGTTTCACGACATCTCGCCTTCCGGCACGATCACCGCATGGTCCTCGCCGCACGGCCCCCACGATATCCGCCCGGAGAACGTCCCATGTCCCCCGTCCTGTCCCGCCCTCCCGTCGTGCCGGCACGAGCCGCCGTCGCCCCGCTTCTCGTCGCCAGCCTCGCGCTGCTGTCCGCCTGCGGTGACGGCGGCGCCGCCGGCGACGTGGACAACCCGTTCGACCCGTTCGCGGCGAGCCCGATCGAGCCGTTCGTCGGTGTCTGGAACGTCACCGGTCACGGCAATCGCTTCGTCAACGATCAGGCCTTCATGATCATCCGCCCGATCGGCGAGGACGGTACCGCCGGCGTGCGTATCCAGGAGTTCGACGAGCAACGGCTGTGCTACCTGCGCGATACCGGCTCCGGACGCGTGGAGACGGCGGCGGGTTCGAGCGACGAGCGGATATTCATGAACGGGGTGATCCTGTTCGACGCGGCCGAGCTCACGCTCTCGCCCTCCGAGGACATGCTCGACATCCTCTACTTCGATACCGACGACGTCGACGGTGACAACGACGCGGGCGAACAGCTCTCGTTCATCGCACCGCGCGCGTTGCAGGCCGACATCGACCCGCTCTGCGAGCCCTGAGCGATCGCCGAAAGCCCCTGGACGAGGGACTCGCTTCGGGGCGCGTTTCGAGGGGCTGTGCCCGAGGACATGACTGGGAGGACGCGATCGGAGCCACGCCCGGGTGCGGACGACGATCACCCGCGTGCCGCGAGCGCGACGGTACGACCGCTGCGCACGCTCTCGTCGGCGGCGAGGCAGATCCGGAGCGACTCGACGGCATCGCGCCAGTGGCGCGACAGATCAATGTCCTCGACGATCGCGCGGTGCAGAAACGCCTGCTCGCGGTCGCAGAGTCCCTGATGATCCGGCTCGTCGCTCGTGTCGATCAGCGCGTCGGAGGCGGCGAAACGCCCGTTCGCGTCGAGCTCGCTCCGATGCACGCGGATGCGCGAGGTCCGGGTGTGCATGTCGATGTCGGCCGATCCCGCCCCGTCGTCCGACTCGTCGCCCGTCCCATCGCCCGATCGGGCCCCGGAGCCGACCACGATCGAGACGGCGCCGTTCGGCGAGACGATGTCCTTCACGAAGAACGCGCTCTCCGACATCATCGGCCCCCAGCCGGCCTCGTACCAGCCGACCGAGCCGTCGTCGAAACGCACCTGGAAGTGCCCGTAGTTGTACATGTCGGACGCGATCTCGTCACTGAGCCGCACGCCCATGCCGCTGACCGCCACGGGGGCGGCATCGGTGATCTGGCACATGACGTCGACGTAGTGCACGCCGCAGTCGACGATCGGTGACGTCGACTCCATCAGCCGCCGGTGCGTCTCCCAGGTCTCGCCCGAGGACTGCTGGTTGAGGTTCAGGCGGAACACGTACGGGCCACCTAGCGCACGCGCCTCCTCGACGAGACGTATCCACGACGGGTGATGACGAAGGATGTAGCCGACGACGAGCTTGCGGTCGTTCGCACGGGCGGCGGCGACCACGCGCTCGGCATCGGCCACGGTCGTCGCCATCGGCTTCTCCAGGAAGACGTGGCGGCCGCGTTCGAGCGCGGCGACGGCGTAGTCGGCGTGCGTGTCGGAGTAGGTGTTGATCGACACGACATCGCAGTCGACCGTGTCGAGCGCGCGCATGAAGTCCTCGTGCACCGGGCAGCCGGCGAGCCCGGGCGGCCGCTCGATCGCCGAGCGGTTGACCAGGCCGACGACGTCGAACCCCGGATGGGCGCGGCAGGCGAGCGCGTGGCTGCGGCCCATGTGGCCGATGCCCGCGACGAGAATCTTCAGCGGTTTCATGGTCCGAGCCTAACGGACTCCACGCGAGACCGCACCGCGAGTGCGCCGCCTCCTCGAACGGACCGCCTTCTCGAACACGCCGCGGCGGCGGGTACACGGCCCCTCTTCCGCATGTTTCGCGTCGATCGCATCACCGCGCTCGAACCGACTACGGAGCGCTTCGAGATCACGCCCGGGCGCGACCTGACCACCTTTCTCGTCCGCACCACCGAGGAAGAGGGGTGCGAGCAGCCGCCGGACCTGTTGGCCTGAACCTGCGGGAAAGCACCGACGCGACGGTATCAGAGGATGCGCACCCCGCGCTCGAACATGGTCAGCGACTCGTGCCCGTCGGCGGTGATCAGCACGTCGTCCTCGATGCGCACGCCCATGTCCCCGAGCGCGTAGAGCCCGGGCTCCACGGTGAACACCATGCCGGGCTCGAGCGTCTCGCGGTTGCCGCGCATGATGTACGGGTCCTCGTGGATGTCCCGCCCGAGCCCGTGACCGGTCTTGTGGCGAATGCGATCCGCGTACGGCGACGCCTCGAGCACGGCGCTCGCCGCGTCGTCGATCGCGTGCGCCGTCGTGCCGGGTCGGGAGGCCGCGCGTCCCGCCTCGTTCGCCCGGCGCACGGTGTCGTGGATCGCGGCGTGCGCGTCGGCGCAGTGCCCGACGAAGAACGTGCGGGTGATGTCCGCGCAGAGCCCGCCGCGACGCCCGCCGAAGTCGACCAGCAGCGCGTCGCCTGACCGCACCGCGTAGTCGTCGCGGGCGGAGGCGTGCGGGCGCGCCGAGTTGTCGCCCGCCGCGACGATCGGCGGGAAGGCGAAGTCGTCGGCGCCGTTCGCGAACAGGCGCTGCACGAGCAGGTTCTCGATCGCCTTCTCGCTCATGCCGACCCGCACCTCGGCGACGGTCTCGGCGAGCGCGGTCTCGGTGAGGCCGATCGCCTTCCTCAAGGCGGCGATCTCGTCGGCGTTCTTCCGGAGCCGGAGGGCGGCGATCTCGCGCTGCAGATCGACGATGCGCAGATCGTCCGTTCCGACCGAGCGTGCACCGCGCCCGAGCGCCTGCTCGACGAACACCCGCATGCCCTGCCCCTCGACGCCGATCGAGCGAACGGCAAGGTGGGCGAACAGCGCGTCGAATGCGCCCTGGTAGCCCGTCTGATCACGCCAGTCGAACACCTCGCCCTCGAACCCGAGGCCCGCGAACGAACCCAGCTCGAGGTTCGGAACGACGGCGGCCGGAGCACCGGCCGCCGGGATCACGACGACCAACGGCCGCTCGTTCTGATGAAAGTCGTGGCCGTAGAGACGCGTGAAGTTCGCCCCCGGAACGAGAGCCACGGCGTCGAGCGAGGCGGCGCGGGCGATCGCGCGAAAAGGCTCGTGACGATCGCTCATGCCAGAACCTTCGCGCCTTCGCTCGCGCCGCCGCCACGCGCCCCCCGGCGAGCGAGACGCCGCGCACGTGGGTGTTCTCCCGGTCGAGCTGACGCTCGCATGTCTGTCCTCGTCCGCTTGCGGCTGCCGGCGCACATGCCGACGGGACGGACACGGAATCCGTGCCGGCGATGCGCGCGATCCATATCGAGTGTACCCCACGCCCGTGCGCCCCCGATCGACGCCCGCCAGCGCTCTCAGTACCAGAGGTAGCCGAGCGACAGCTGGCTGTTGACGGCGTCCATCTCGACCTCTTCCGGCAGGAAGCCGCCGTCGACGGTCAGGCTCGTCACGCTGCCCTCGAGGCGAAGGCGGTTGGAGAACTCGTAGCCGGCGGCGACGCGCACCCCGAAGCCGGTGGCCGGGACCAGCGTCGAGGCCGCGCCGTCGGCCGAGCCGACGTCGCGATTCACCTCGGCCTCGCCGATGGTCGAGGACAGGTAGACGCTCGGGCCGGAGGGGCGCAGCCAGTACGTCGCCCCGAACCCGAACAGCGAGACGGACGAGGTGTCGTCCTCGACCGAGCCGTGAGCCGCGCCGTGGCTCGCGAGGTGGAAGGCGAGCTGCTCGCCGACGCCGCCGCCGATCGTGAGATCGACCGACACGCCGTCTCCGTCGCCCGGGTCGAAGGTCGCGGCGTCCGGTCCGCTCAGCTCGTAGCTCGTGTCGGCGGCACCGATGCCGAAACCGAGCAGGAAGCCCGAACGATCGCCGTCGAAGGCCTGCGCGGTGCTCGCGCCGCCGAGCGCGAGCGCCAGCACGGCGGTCCTGCAAGGGAATGCTTTCACGAGGGTTCGTCTCCGTCACGTGTCCGGCTTCCCGGATCGCGTCGACAGGACGCACCGCAGCGGACGATGAACAGTATCGGCGGGGTCCGGCGTCGTCTCTGTAACGCCGCGTAACGAGCACGAACGGTCGCGCCTCGGACGAGTCGCACCTCGTCGGTCACACCTTGCCTTGTCCGTCTCGCCTTGTCCGTCTCGCCTTGTCCGTCTCGCCTTGTCCGTCTCGCCTTGTCCGTCTCGCCTTGTCCGTCACGCCTTGTCCGTCTCGTCTTGTCCGTCTCGCCTTGTCCGTCGCGTGCCGTCAGAAGAGTCGCCAGCCGGACAGCACTCGACGTCGGTTCCGGTACACCCAGGCGGTGCCGACGGTGGCCGTGGCGAGTGCCGTCGCCGCGCCTTCGCGCCGCAGCTCGTAGCGCTCCGAGGACTCCGAGGCGTAACGGTGGACGTGGCGCTCGCGTTCCCTGTCGCGCCAGCAGGCCAGCGCCTCGTCGGTGGCCGCGCGGTGCAGGCAGAACGCTCCCGGTCCCGTTCCCGTCCAGACCAGCTCGACGTCCTGATAGCAGACGTTGCCGCGACGCATCGCCACGCAGGTGTGCGGATGCGCGTGCAACGCCACCGCCCGTGCGACGTCTGCTCCTCCCGCTCCTTCGATCCGGTCCTCGTCCCGGTCGCCAGCTCGGCCGTCCGCTCGGCCGTCGACCTGTCCGTCGAGCGCGTCGTCGGCTCCGATGGGCACGACGATTCCGAACACGCCGAGTAGCGCGAGGCCGAGAGCGACGACGAGAGGCGTGCGCATCAGAAGACGTAGCTGACCCTGCCGGCCAGGAGCAGGTCACGCTCGCCCTGCACCAGCGGGCTGTCGCTCACCGCCGACGGGTACTCGCGCAGGCGTACCCGCGTGTCGAGCACCCAGTGGCGGGCGATCGGGTAGGACGCACCGAGCTCGGCATCGAGCGCGGTGAAGGCGCGCGCCCGATAGGCCGGCAGCCGCTCGGTCGCCTCGTCCGCATCGATCCCGTACCAGCGCTCGGCGAGCGCCCGCGAGCCGTGCTCGAGACCGAGAAAGCCGTACAGCGACCAGTTGCCCGCCTGGCGCACGCGCCCGACCCGCGCCGCGGCGAGCAACCCGCCATCCTCCAGGTCCACGGCCAGCCGGGTCTGGACGGTCGTGTTGCCGAACCAGCCGACCGCCCGGGCACCCGAGGCGACGTAGACCGTGTCGCGATCGAGCAGCTCCCGGTCCGCCGCGCTCACGCTGGCGGGCGCCTCGTCATCGTCGTGGTCGAGGAACACGTCGCCACCGATGCTCAGCAGCAGCAGATCGAGCGACCAGAGCGGGCCCGCGTGCAGGGCGTAGCCGAAGTGCGCGCCGTCGAAGCTTCCCTCCACCGCCTCGAGAAAGAAGCGCTTCCCGTACCAGGCACCGCTGAAATCCACGCCGATGCCGAACTCGCCGTCGCCGTCGTCACGCGGATCGACGCGCGCCTCGGCCCGCCACCCGGCATACGCACTGACGCCGATCTCGAAGAAGCTCCCGGAGCCCTCGTCGTGCCCACCCTCCGGATCGTTCGCGAGCGCGGCCGTCTGCGGGAGTACCACCGGCACCAGCGCGAGCGTGACGGCGAGACGTCGAGCGAACGGCAGGGCACGTCGTGTTCGGCACATGAGAGGGACCGGTCCGGAGTCCTCGGGCGAGCGCCATCTACTCATGACGCCGATCCGCTGTCCGTAACACGATGTACGGCGGTGCGGAACGCCACCGCCACGCGCGCGCCGCCGAGCGATTCGGCCGTCCCGATCGAGAGCGGCGCGTCGTGCCACTCGGCGATCCGCGCGACGATGGCCAGCCCGAGGCCGAAGCCCGTGACCGACCCGTCCGCCGCATCGCGCCCGCGCACGAACGGCTCGAGCACCGCCTCGCGTTCGATGGCGGCGATTCCCGGCCCGTCGTCGTCCACGCGCAGCGCCACGCGCTCGACTTCTCGCACCGTCTCCGGCCCGCTCTCGGCCACGAGCGATACCCGCACGGTCGAGCGTCCGTGACGCGTCGCGTTCTGCACGAGGTTGGCGAGCAGCATGCGCGCGTAGCGCTCGTCGGCGAGCACCGGACACGGCTCGGGCGGAGGTTCCCACTCGATCCGGTGCGCGCTCGCGTCGCGCGCGATACCGACCGCCTCGCCGATCAGCGGCACGAGATCGACCTCGTCGAGCGGCAACTCGTGCAACTGCCGGTCGAGCCGCACGAACTCCAGCAGCACGTCGACCAGCCGCTCCATGCGCGCGAGATCGGCGTCCAGCCGCGACAGGTAGTCTCGCTGCCGTGAGGACGGCCCGCCCGGTGCTCCGGCCGGTATCCGGCTCGACGCATCGACCGGCGTCTCGAACGTCTCGCCGAGCGCGTCGAGCCCGAAGCGCAGTCGCGCGAGCGGCGTCCGGAGATCGTGCGACACCGCGCCGCTCAGCAGACGGTTGTCCTCGATCAGCCGCTCGATGCGGCGTGCCATGCGATTGAACTCCATCTCCGTCGCGCGGAGGTTGCTGAACGGATTGGTCGGCACGCGCGCGGCGAGCGCGCCCTCCCCGAAGGTACGGGCGCCGGCGGCGAGCCGTCGCAGACGGCGCGCGAGCGGGTAGAGCCAGGCGAGGACCAGGGCCGCGACCGCACCGTAGAAGAGCGCCGTCAGCGCCAGTCGCATGCCCAGGCCGGCGCGCCTCGGCTCGCTCAGCGCGAGCGACAGCACGTCACCCGAACGCGGCATGTCGAAGTAGAGGGTCACGCCGTCGCTCGACTCGAGCGCGAGCGGCTCGCCCGCGTCGAGCACCCGGGCGAGCGGCGCGGGCAACGGCAGCGCCTCGCGGGAAAGCCTCTGCACCGGCCACCGACCGATGTCCGCTTGCGCGTCCAAGGCCGTCGACGGCGCGGTGGCCGTCCCGTCCCCACCGTCGAGCGCACGCGCGAGCTCGCCGCCGAGCGCGCGCGCCAGTCGCATCGACTCGGTCTCGCCCGGCGCCACTCGATCGAACACGCGATCGACCAGCCAGCCAGAGGCGACGACCGCGAGCACGACCGCGAGCAGCAGGGAGGCGCCGAGTCGCCACACGGCGGCGCGTCACCACGCGTCCGGCGCGAGCAGATACCCCTTGCCGCGAACCGTCTTGATGCGACGCGGCTCGCCGGCGTCGTCACCGAAGCGGCGCCTGAGGCGCGAGACGCAGACGTCCACCGAACGGTCGAAGCCGTCGTACTCGATGCCGCGGATGCGGCGCACCAGCGCATCGCGGCTGACCACCTGCCCGGCGGACTCGACCAGGCAGGCCAGCACGTCGAACTCTAGCGTCGACACCGCGACGACCTCGCCGGCGAGGGCGACCGTGCGCGAATCGATATCGAGCGTCAGGGCGCCGGCGACGAGCGCGTTCGGCACACGCGCCGGGCTCTCGCGCCGGAGCAGTGCCTGCACGCGCGCGAGCAGCACGCGCGGTGCGACGGGCTTGCGAAGGTAATCGTCGGCACCGCTGTCGAGTCCGCGGATCTCGTCGTCCTCGGCATCCCGGGCGGTCAACATCAGCACCGGCCCCCGGAAGAACGCCCGCGCCCGACGGCAGATCTCCAGGCCGTCGAGCACCGGCAGGTTCAGGTCGAGCACGACCAGGTCGGGCGCGTCGCTCTCGATCAGCGCGAGCGCCTCGTCGCCGCGGGTGGCCACGGACACGAGAAAGCCGTGATCGGCGAGGTAGTCGGCGATCCAGCGCGCGAGCGACGCGTCGTCCTCGACCACCATGACGTGCGGCGCGGCTACGGCTTCGTCGCCCATGGCGGCGAGTGTAGCGCAAGGCTGAGATATACTTTCGCGGGAGCGGTGCACTCCGGACCGCTCCCGGTAAGGAGAGACATTGACCATGGACGCGATCGAGACGCTTCGCCAGGTCGAGTTGTTCGAGGACCTGACCGACGAGCAGCTCGCCCTGCTTGCCGCCCAGTCGCGCGAGCTTTCGTTCAGGAAGCATGCCGTGCTGATGACCGAGGGCGACGTCGGCGAGTCGATGTACGTCATGACGAGCGGGCTCGCCAAGGTGTTCGTCAGCGACGAGGACGGCAAGGAGCTCGTGCTGTACCAGCAGGGTCCCGGTGCCGTCATCGGCGACATCGCGCTGCTCGACGACGAACCGCGCTCGGCGTCGGTATCGACACTCGAGAAGTCCACGGCGTTGATGATCGGCAAGGCGGCCTTTCTCGACTGCCTGCGCGAGAGTCCCGAGATGGGCATCAACATCATCCGCTCCCTGACGCGACGTCTGCGCACCGCGACCGACGGCAGCCGGAGCCTCGCCCTCGACAACGTCTACCGCCGCCTCGCCGACAAGCTCCAGGAGCTCGCCGAGGACGATGCCGACATGCCCGTCCTGCCCAAGAAGTATTCCCACCAGGAGCTGGGCAACATGATCGGCGCCTCGCGCGAGATGGTCGGCAAGGTCATGGCGGAGCTGGTCAAGGGGGAATACGTGGAGCTCCTCGACGGTCGCATCGCGCTGGCCAGGAAGCTGCCGAAGAACTGGTAGGAAGACGCCCCGGACCTTCGGTCGCCGGGAAGCCGGTCGCCGAGCGCCCCTCGCTTGGCGCCCCGCCCGACTCGCCGCCCCGCCCGACTCGCCAAGGCACTCGTTCCGGGACTACGCGGCGGATGGATGAACCCTACGTCTTCCCGCTTCCTTCTCCGCCCTTCGCCTTGCCCTTCTGCTCCGCGATCTCCTGATCGACCTCCGTCGGCCTTTCCCCCGGCACGGGTCGATCCTCGTGCGGCATGTCACCCATCTCGAAGTCCCGCGTGCTGCCGCTGTCGATGCGCGAGAGACGCTGGTGCGGCAGCTCTATCGGACCGCCTCGCGGGCGGAACGCCGTCGTCGGCAGCCAGTCGCTGAACTCGTCCCCGTAGAGATCCCAGACGGTCACGAACAGCGCGGCGATGATCGGGCCGATGACGAAGCCCATGAACCCGAACAGGATCAGCCCGCCGAGCGTGCTGAAGAAGATCAGCAGCTCGTGCAGCTGGGTATCGTTGCCGACCAGCCTCGGACGCAGCACGTTGTCGACGGTACCGACGACCACCGCGCAGAAGGCGGCCACGCCGATCGCCGCGACGTAGCTGCCGTCGACGAGCAGGTAGAGGACGGCGGGTATCCACACCAGCGCCGTGCCGATGCCCGGAACGACGGACAGGAGCATCATGACGACCGCCCAGAACAGCGGGCTCGGGATGCCGGCGAACCACAACGCCAGACCGGCGAGCCCGCCCTGCAGGAAGCCGATGACGGCCGTGCCCTTCAGCGTCGCCCGCGTCACCGACATGAACCGCGCGAGAAGCTTGGTCTCGTCCTCGTCGTTCAGCGGCAGGTAGTAGAGCATGTAGAAGAGCAGCCGGTCCCCGTCCATCAGGAAGAAGAACATCGTGTAGAGGACGATCAGGCCGGAGAGCAGCGCGCTGAGGGTACCGACCGTGATCGACTGCACGAGATCGACCACCCAGCCGCTCGCGGTCCCGGCGAACTCGCCGAGCCGCTCGATGACGGTGGCCCGGAACGGCTCGATGCGATCGTAGAAGGGCAGCGACTCGAACAGCTCGGTCATCGCGCCCGGCGTGGCGAGCTGCTGCTGCACCCACGGGCGCGCGGACTCGGCGATGTCGACCGCCTGCGCGACGACCGCGCCGAGCACGAGGATCACCGGCACGAACACGAACGTCAGCGCCGTCAGCAGCGTCAGCGCCGAGGCGAGCGCGCGACGCTCGCCGACCCAGACGAACAGGCGGTTGTAGAGCGGGGCGAAAAGCGCGGCGAACAGCGCGGCGATGAAGATCGCCTGCAGGAACGGGGCGATCACGCGCAGGAACAGCGCCGAGATCACGACCAGGACGAGGATCAGGACCCCGCGATTGACGAGGCGTTGCTCTGACATGGGAACGGCCCTGCGGGGCGCGACGGAAGCGGGCCCGCAGTCTAACCGGGACCGGGACCGTTCGCGCCGCCCTTGCAGTCCCTGCCGCCGGCCGCCCCCGTAGAGGTCGGGCCGGCGCGCACGGTGCATCCGTGCCGCGCGGCGCGGGCGTCTCTCCACCGGCGGCGGTGCCGAACCGGCACCGGAACCCCCTCTGGCAAGTCCGGCACCGCCCTGCCGCACACGTCCGTCAGAACCAGCCGCAGAGCCGGCCGACACCGGCGAGCGCCACGGCGGCGCAGACGGCCCCGACACCGACCGGGCGCCAGCTCGGCTCGTCCGGTGCCCGCTCGGCGGTGACGCGCGCACGTCCCGTCACCATGGGCGTGACCAGGTTCAGTCGCGCGTGCAGGAGGTAGACCGCGATCATCACGATGTGCACGACGACGAGCACCTGCAGGAGATCGGCGTTGACGTGATGCACGTGATGCAGCCAGTCGCTCGTGTCGCTGCCGAACGCACCGTACAGGGCCCCTTCGACGATCTCGTCCTCGTCGGCGATGAACAGGCCCGTCACGGCCTGGACACCGAGCAGGACGAGCAGCGCGAGGACCGCCCAGCCACCGGCCGCGTTGTGGCGGGTCTCGCGATGCACGCGACGGGCGGCCAGATCGCGCAGGTGGGCGAGCGCCGCGCGCGGGTCGACGATCAGCGACGCGAGGCGCGCGTTGCTGCTGCCGAACACGCCCCACAGGAGCCGGAACACGACGAGCACCAGCACGAGCTCGCCCACGCGCCGGTGCCATTCGGTGAACAGCTCGCCGGTGCGGCCGCTGTAGACCAGGAACGCGATCGCCAGCACGAGAGACCAGTGGAACAGGCGGATCCAGACATCCCAGATCCTGATGGTCCGGGTGCCGGTGGCGGACGGCGAGCCGCTCATCGCGGAACCGGGCGGCGTGGCCCGCCCGGCCCCGAGCGCCTACTTCCTCTCGGCACGGTAGTCGTCGTGGCAACCCTTGCAGGCGTTGCCGACCGGGCCGATCGCACCCTGCAGCGCGTCGAGATCGGTGCCCGCGGCCGACACCAGCGCCTCGCTCGCCTCCTTCAGCGCGGCGGCCTTCTCCTCGATGTCGGGATAGTCGCTCCAGATCGCCGGCAGCGCGCGGTTGCGGGCGTTGCCGTCCGTCTCGCTGTCGGAGCCCTGTGGCCAGAACGAGCCCTGCCCGAGACGGGTGACGGCATCCAGGTTGTCCGCCGCCTCGGCGGCGAGCGCCGCGTCGTAGTCACGCTTCTCCTTGGCCATGTCCGAGAGGATGCCGAAGTGGTACCCGTACAGCTGGAACATGGCCTGACGCGCCTCGATCGCCGCGTCGTGAGGGCCGTCCTCGGCCATCGACGCCGACGCGACCAGCGTCAACGCGATGCCGAACGTCGCGAGTCTTCTCTTCATCGTTCACTCCTCCAGGGTCATGCAGGGGAGCCTCGATGGTAACGGAGAGAGGGTCCCCTGCCGCCACGCGATCTTGCCCGCTCCGCCACCGAGGCGACGACGAAAGTGCACGGCAAGGAAGAGGGAGAGGGAGAGGGGAGTCGCAGGACCTACGGAAATCACGGAAATCACGGAAATCACGGGGTCACGGGGTCACGGCGGCCACGCAAGCTCACCGGGAGGCCCGGCCCGCCGTGGCTCCCGTGCCGTTCAATCTCTCGGACACCGTCAGGTGAACGAGCGCGAACACGGCGACCAGCCCGCCACCGACGCCGAGCACGGACAGGCCCGCGAGCCCGATGAGGCCCGCACCGATCGCCGAGCCGAGCGCCGCTCCGAGGTAGATCGACGCGGCGTTCAGCGCGAGCACGACGCTCTGGCGTGCGGGCGTCTGCGCGACGAGCCGGGTCTGCTGGGCGACCATGAACGACCAGCCGCACAGCGACCAGACGAACGTCAGTCCGATCAGCGCCCAGTCCGGGAAGGGCAGGAGCGAGAACGACGGCAGACTGACGATGGTCGCGGCACAGGCGAACACGAGGGTCCGGTACGGGCCGAAGCGATCGGTCAGGCGTCCGCCGAGCATGTTGCCGAACACCGCCCCGACCCCGAACGTGAACAGCACCAGCGACACCCCGTCGCGCCCGTAGTCCATCGTCTCCGCGAGCAGCGGAGCGAGGTAGGTGTAGAAGACGTAGATCGCCGCGATGAACGAGGCGGTGAACAGCACCGACAGGAGACTTCGCCAGTCGGCCAGCGCGGCACCGAGGGTGCCGAGGCCGTTGACCTGGAAGGCGAGCGTTCGCGGCACGACCAGGAACACGCCCGCGAGCGTCGCGAGCGTCAACGCGACGACGATGTGGAAGGCGACCGGCCAACCGAACGTGTAGCCGATCCAGCTGCCCGCGGGCACGCCGAGCACCTGCGCGAGCGTCAGCCCGAGGAACACGCGGGCGAGCGCCCGGCCCTGCTCGCCCGGCGCGCTCGCGGCGATCGCGATCGAGGCGCCGACGGGCGTCACCAGTCCCGCGCCGAACGCCGCGACGACGCGCGCCGCGTCGAGCCACAGCACCGTCGGGGCGAGCGCCGAGGCGAGCGAGCCGGCGGCGAACAGGGCGAGACCGGCGAGCAGCACGTCGCGCCGAGAGATCGCGCCGCTCAGCGCGACGAGCAACGGCGAGCCGAGCGCGTAGGCGATGGCGTAGACGGTCATGACGCGGCCCGCGCTCGCGGCGCTGATCCCGTAGCTCTCGGCGATCGGGTTGAGCACGCCGATGACGACGAAGGCGCCGAGACCGATCGCGAAGTTGGCCGCCGACAACACGGCGATCAGGTGCGCGGGCGTGCGGGCCGCGGCGGTGGGTCCGGCCTCTGACGCCGGATCTCGAGCGCTCTCGGGGGGATCGTCCGCGTCGGGGGTATCGGTGGCGATGGCGAACGTGTTCCGGTCGGGCACCGCGAGCGGTGCCATGAGGGGGCAGTCCGTGGCAGCCGGAGCTGTCGACCGGCCGACTGCCGACCGGGCCACGGCCGAGGGGCAGGCAGGGAGGCCGGGGAGCGGGCGTGGGTGAGGCGGGCACGAGACGACCGGCGGACGGTACCGGTGCGTCAGTGTAGAGGAGTCCGCCACGCATCCGACGGGCTCCCGCGACGCGGTACCCTCGGAGCCGTCCCCGCCACGACGGATCTCCGACGATGAACGCACCGCTTTCCCTCGATGCCCTCAGGGACGCCGTCGCCGACGGCCGGATCGACACCGTGCTCGTCTGCCAGGTCGACATGCAGGGGCGGCTGATGGGCAAGCGCTTCCACGCCGCGTTCTTCCTCGAGCACGCTCTGGAGGAGACGCATTCGTGCAACTACCTGCTCGCCACCGACCAGGAGATGGAGACGGTCGAGGGCTACGCCGCGACGAGCTGGGCGGCGGGCTACGGCGACTACGTCATGGTGCCCGATCTCGCCACCCTCCGCCTCGTGCCGTGGCTCGAGGGCACCGCGATGGTGCTCTGCGACGTGCAGGATCACGCGACGCACGAGGACGTCCCGCACTCCCCGCGTGCGATCCTGAAGAGGCAGACCCGCCGGCTCGCCGAACACGGGCTCGCCCCGCGCATGGCCACCGAGCTCGAGTTCTTCCTGTTCGACACCAGCTACGAGCGCGCCGCGAAGCGGGGCTACCGGAACCTCGAGCTCGCCAGCGCCTACAACGAGGACTATCACATCCTGCAGACGACCAAGGAGGAGGAGGTCATGCGCCGCATCAGGAACGGCCTGCATGGCGCGGGCATTCCGGTCGAGTGCTCGAAGGGCGAGGCCTCGGCCGGACAGGAGGAGATCAACATCCTGTACGGCGACGCGCTCGTCGTCGCCGACAACCACTCCATCGCCAAGAACGCCTGCAAGGAGATCGCGTGGAGCCGCGGCAAGGCGGTGACGTTCATGGCGAAATGGCACACCGACTCCGCGGGGAGCTCCTCCCATGTCCACCAGTCGCTCGTCGACGAGAACGGCGACAGCGTGTTCTTCGACCCCGACGCCGAACACGGCATGTCGACGACGATGCGCCATTACGTCGCCGGCCTCCTCGCCCACGCGGGCGAGGTCACCTGCTTCCTCGCCCCCACGCTCAACTCCTACAAGCGCTTCGTCGCCGGCACCTTCGCCCCGACGCGCGCGGTCTGGTCGCTCGACAACCGCACGGCCGGCTACCGACTCTGCGGCGCGAACACGAAGGGCGTGCGCATCGAGTGCCGCGTCGGCGGGGCGGACCTGAACCCCTACCTCGCGCTCGCCGCCGAGATCGCCGCGGGGCTTGCCGGCATCGAGGGCGAGATGGCGCTCGCCGAACCCGCGACCGGGGACGCCTACGCGAACGACGACGCCGAGGAGATCCCGACCACGCTGCGCGCGGCGACCGACGCCCTGGACGGCTCCGCGATGCTCCGACAGGCGATGGGCGACGACGTGATCGATCACTACGTGCACGCCGCCCGCTGGGAGCAGACCGCGTTCGATCGGGCCGTGACCGACTGGGAGCGGGTGCGCGGGTTCGAGCGCGGCTGACCGGACGCGTCGACGTGCCCCGAGCCCCCGCGTGACGCGATCTCGCGGACGGCTCGCCGGTCGGCGGCACCCGAACCCTGCGACGGGCCGGACTCCGGCATCATCGGGCCCACCGGAAACCGCGCTGACGCGAGCGGCACGACGCGAGCAGCATGACGAGAGCGACATGACGAGAACGATCAGGACCGTCTCCCCGATCGACGGGAGCGTCTACCTCGAGCGTGCCTGTGCGAGCGACGACGAGATCCGCGCCGCCACCCGCGCGGCTCGCGAGGCGCGGCCGGCATGGACATCGAGCGGTGTCGACGAGCGCGCCCGTGTCTGCACCGCCTTCGTCGACGCGATGCTCCGGCACTCGGACGACATCGACGTCGAGCTCGCCCGCCAGATGGGCCGACCCGTGCGCTTCGCCGGCGGCGAGCTCGGCGGCTTCGAGGAACGGGCGCGACACATGATCGGGATCGCCGCCGAGGCCCTGGCCGACGTCGATCCGGAACCGAAGGCGGGCTTCCGTCGCTTCATCCGCCGCGTGCCGCTCGGCACCGTGCTGACCGTCGCGCCGTGGAACTTCCCGTTCCTGACGACGGTGAACTCGGTCGTGCCGGCGCTGATGGCGGGCAACGCCGTGATCCTCAAGCACGCCTCGAACACGCTCCGCGTCGGCGAGCGCTTCGCCGAGGCCTTCGCCGAGGCGGGGTTACCCGACGGGCTCTTCCACCATCTGGTGCTCGATCACGAGCGGACGGCGGCGCTGATCGGTTCGGGCGACGTCGACATGGTCTGCTTCACCGGCTCGGTGCCGGCCGGGCGCGAGATCGAGCGCGCGGCGCTCGACGCCTCGGCCCACGATCGCTTCATCCCGGTCGGGCTGGAGCTCGGCGGCAAGGACCCCGCCTACGTCCGCCCCGACTGCGACCTCGCCCACGCGATCGAGAACATCGCCGACGGGGCGTTCTTCAACTCGGGACAGTCCTGCTGCGGCATCGAGCGTGTCTACGTCCACGCGGACGTGCACGACGCGTTCGTCACCGGGGTCGCCGATGCGGCCCGCGCGCTGGTGCTCGGCGACCCGCTCGACCCGGCCACGACGCTCGGGCCGATGGTCCGTCCCGCCGCCGCCGACTTCGTGCGCGACCAGATCGACGCCGCCGTCCGTGCCGGCGCGACGGCCCACGTCGACGCGAGCGCGTTCGAGCGCGACGCGCGCGGCTCCGCCTACCTCGCCCCGCAGGTCCTGAGCGACGTCGATCACTCGATGAGCGTCATGACGGAGGAGAGCTTCGGGCCGGTTGTCGGCATCGTGAAGGTCGCCGACGACGACGAGGCGGTGCGCCTGATGAACGACTCGGCGTTCGGCCTGACGGCGGCGATCTGGACCCGCGACGTCGACACGGCGATCGCCCTCGGCGAGCGGCTCGAGACCGGCACCGTGTTCATGAACCGCTGCGACTACCTCGATCCCGCCCTCGCCTGGACCGGCACCAGGGCGACCGGGCGCGGCGTCACGCTGTCGCCGCTCGGCTACCACGCGCTGACCCGCCCGAAGAGCTTCCATCTCAGGACCTCGACCTGATGAACACCTCGATCCCGAGCGCGAACTGGAGCTACCCGACCGCCGTGCGCTTCGGCGCGGGGCGCGTCGCGGAGCTCGCCGACGCCTGCCGCGAGGCGGGCATCGAGCGGCCGCTGCTCGTCACCGATCCCGGTCTCGCGAAGCTGCCGATGACCGGTGCCGCGCTCGACGTGCTCCGCGACGCGGGGCTCGGCGCGGCGCTCTTCATCGAGGTCAAGGTCAACCCCACCGACGGGAACGTCGCCGCGGGGCTCGAGGCGATGCGGGCAGGGAACCACGACGGCGTCGTCGCGTTCGGCGGTGGCTCGGCGCTCGACGCCGGCAAGGTGGTCGCGTTCATGCACGGGCAGAGCCGCCCGATGTGGGACTTCGAGGACATCGGCGACTGGTGGACGCGCGCCGACCCGGCGGGCATCGCGCCGATCGTCGCCGTGCCGACCACGGCCGGCACCGGCTCCGAGCTCGGTCGGGCGGGCGTCATCACGAACGAGGCCGAACACGTCAAGAAGATCATCTTCCACCCGAGGATGATGCCCGCCGTCGTCGTCATGGACCCCGAGCTCACCGTGGGGCTGCCGCCACTGATGACGGCGGGCACGGGTTTCGACGCGTTCGTGCACTGCCTGGAGGCGTACTGCGCGCCGGCCTTCCACCCGATGTCCGCAGGCATCGCGCTCGAGGGCATGCGCCTCGTCAAGACGTACCTGCCGCGCGCCGTGGCCGACGGCACGGACCTCGAGGCGCGCGCGCACATGCTCGCCGCGGCCGGCATGGGCGCGGTCGCCTTCCAGAAGGGGCTCGGCGGCGTTCACGCGCTGTCGCATCCGGTCGGGGCGGTGCACGACACCCACCACGGACTGACCAACGCGATGTTCACTCCCTACGTCCTGCGCGCCAACCGCGCGGCGATCGAGGGCAAGGTCGAGGCGCTCGCCCGCTGGCTCGACATCGACGGCGGCTTCGACGGCTTCATGCGGTACGTGCTCGACACGCGGCGCGCGCTCGGTATCCCCGAGACGCTGCCCGAGCTCGGCGTCGAGGGGCTCGACATCGCGCGGATAGCGGCGATGGCGATCGAGGACCCGTCGGCGGGTGGCAACCCGATACCGATGACGCTCGACGGCTGCGCACGGATGCTCGAGGCGGCGATCGAGGGACGACTGAACGGCTGAGCATCACCCCGCCCGCCGCGAGGAATATCCCTTGTCGATCGAAGCCGTCGTCTGGAACGAGAACAGGCACGATCGCGAGAACGCGATCGTCAGGGACATCTGTCCGGACGGCCTGCACGGCTGCATCGCCGACGCGCTGAACGAGGGCGACGGGATCCGGGCGACGACCGCGACGCTCGAGCAGCCCGAGCACGGCCTGTCCGCCGAGCGTCTCGCCGAGACCGACGTGCTGCTCTGGTGGGGGCACGCCGCGCACGACGAGGTCGCCGACGCCGTGGTCGATCGCGTCGTCCGGCGCGTCTGGGAAGGCATGGGCCTGATCGTCCTCCACTCCTCGCACTTCGCCAAGCCGTTCAAGCGCCTGATGGGGGCAGCCCGTGCAACCTGAGCTGGCGCGAGGCCGGCGAGCGCGAACGCCTCTGGGTCACCGCGCGGAACCACCCGATCGCCGCCGGGCTGCCCGATCACTTCGAGTTTCGCCCCGGTCACGAGACCTACCCGACCTATCACGACGCGAACGTCCGCACGGTGCTCGGAAACGCCGTGCGCTGGGCGCACGATCCCGCCCCGCCGGTCACGGGCGTCGAGGACGCTCCGAACGTCCCCGTCGATCGCGCCCTCGAGCCGCTCGAGGAGCGCGGCCCGCGGCTTCACGACGACGCCGACGAGGGCCACCGCTGACCGATCCGCTTCGCCGGCCGCTTTCGGCGCTCCCGGACGTCAATCCGGCCGACGGCGCTCGATGGCCTCCTTCAGCGCCCGGAGCTCCTCGCGCATCGCCGCGATCTCGCCGCGCGTCCGCTCGTGCTGCTGGTCGAGGTGACGTCCGCTCTCGTCGCTCGCCTCGCTCTGCGTCGCGTCGATGATGACCGCGATGAACAGGTTCAGCATCGTGAAGCTGGTGATCAGGATGAAGGTGACGAAGAACACCCAGGCGAACGGGTGCAGCTCGAGCACCGGGCGGGCGATGCCCATCGACCAGCTCTCGAGCGTCATGATCTGGAACAGCGTGTAGCCGGACTCCCCGAGCGTGCCGAACCACTGGGGGAAGTTCTTCCCGAACAGGCCGGTGGCGATGACGGCGGCGACGTAGAAGATCAGCACCATCAGCAGGACCACCGAGCCGAGCCCGGGGATCGCGCCGACGAGCCCGCCGACGACACGGCGCATGGACGGCAGCAGCGTCAGCATCCTGAGCACCCTGAGCACGCGCAGCGTCCGGAGCGCGGCGAGCGAGCCGCTCGCCGGTACCAGCGCGATCGCGACCACGAAGAAGTCGAACAGGCTCCACGGGTCGCGGAAGAAGCGCCAGCCGTGCGCCGCGATGCGCAGCGCGATCTCGACGACGAAGATGGCGAGGATGGCGGCGTCCAGCGCGAGCAGCCACGGTCCGTGGCGCGCCATGATCCACGGGTAGGTCTCGAGCCCGAGGATCAGCGCGTTGAGGACGATCAGCACGATCAGGGCGCGCTCGACGATCGGTTCGGCGAGCATGTCGGCGAGCCGGCGGCGCCAGGAGGCACGTCCGGAAGTGGAGACGGAGGGTGTGTTCATGAGGGCGGCGATTCTGACACGCGAGCGACGTGCAAGGACCGCTCCGCCGTCGCTATGTGTGCATTTCCGCCGCCGCCTTCAGCCCGGCCATCGTGCCGGGCAGGCCGCGCCGGATCGACGGCCCGATCAGCCGTCGGAACACGAACGCGAGCGGTCCCTCGAAACGCACCCCGTGCGTCACCCGGCAGCCCGTCGCGATCGCCTCGATCCGGTGCTCGAACACCATCCGGCAACCGGGCAGCCGCGACACCGCCGTGAACGCGTCGGGCTCGGTGACGTCGACCAGCTCGATGCGCGTGCGCGGCCCGCCACGCGGCTTCAGCACGCCGCGGCTGCCGCTCGCGAACAGCCCGTCGAGCGACGCCTCCTCGAGATCCGGGTCCCAGTCCGGCCAGGCCGCGGCGTCGGCCCACAGCGCGAACACGCGCGCCGGTGCCGCCGCCACGTCGACGCTCGCCCGCAACGCTTCTCCCGATCCTTCGCTCACCGCCGATGCTCCCGGTTCTCTCGCCCGTCGTGCTCGCGCCCGTCGCCTCGTTGCCCGACGTCCTGTCGCCCGGTGTCGTTTCGCCCGTCGGCGCGCGGCGCGTCGACGCATGCCGGCGACGTGTGTCCGGCATCCACCTCCGCCATCCGGTGCCGCGTCATCGCGTCGACGAGTTCGCGGAGCGTCCGGAGCAGCGGATCCGCGTCCGTCCGCTCGCGTCCGTAGTCGAGGTTGAACGCGTAGTCGAAGCCCGACGGGTTCGCACCGTGCGCGTGCTGCAGCATCGTCTCGAGCTTGTCGAGCCCGCGGACGAACCGCCCCTCCGGGGTCTCCGCCCGCTCGTACTCCTCCCAGCGTTCCCGGAGTCGCGTCCGCGCGGGTTCGGGCAACGGTCCGGTCAGGGTCGTCAGGTCGCGCCGCTCGCGCGCCTCGCGATCGGGCTCGGCGCCCTGCAGCGGTGCCGGCGTGTCGCCGTGCAACGCCTCGCCGAGGTCATGGACGACGGCGAGCTCGAGCAGGCGCCGCACGTCGAGGCCGTCGACCCGCTCGCCGAGCGCGACGATCCACAGGCACAGCCGCCAGGTGTGCTCGGCCGTGCTCTCGTGCCGCCCGGCCCGGGTGCGGGCGCTCCGCAGCACGTCCTTGAGACGTCCCGCCTCGTCGAGGAAGGCGAGTGTACCCGCGAGGTCCGCACCTTCGCTGCCCGCACCCACGTCCACGCCTGCATCCGACCGCGTGGTCGTCGGTGCCGTGAGCGACGGCTGCTCCGGGCCGGCGGACGACGTCGGCATCACGTGACGCTCCATGCGCACGGTCACGGTGTCGCTGCCTTCGCGTAGCGGCTCGACATCGCCCGTGACGACGAACCCGCAACGCGCGTACAGGTGCATCGCGCCGGCGTTGCCGAGCGTGCAACGGAGCGCGACCGTGCCGTGGCCGTGCGATTCGGCCCAGCCGATGCACGCTTGGACGAGGTGGCGGCCGACACCATGACCACGGGCGGACGGCGCGACCCACATCTGGAACAGCTCGACGACGCGGCCCGGATCGCGACCGACCCTCGCCCACGCCAGCGCGCACGGCACACCGTCGAGGACACCGACGAGCGGATGGCTCGTGTCCGCTTCCGCTCGCTCGAGCCGCTCGCGCCAGAGTTCGTCGGGGAACGCGGTCTCGCGCACGAGCGTGCTGCCGAACGCATCCGGCGCATCGGCGAGCGCGGCCAGCCGGAGATCGCGGTACAGCGACCAGTCGCCCGGCCGGAGGCGGCGGACGAGGCAGCGAACGTCGGGCATCGACTCTCCGGACGGCATGTGATCGATGCACGGTACCCGACCCCCGGCCGCGCCGGAACCTGTCGCCGGAAGATCGTCCGTCGCTGCCGGGCCCGACACCTCGATGCCGGTGCGGATGCCCGACCGGCTCGCGCGGTGCGGTGACCGGACTCGAGCGCGCGAAAACCTGCGACGACTCGCCCTGTCGGGCGCTCGAAGGACATGTGGTGGCGAGGCGTCCCGGCAGCGAGCGCGACGCGCGAGGCTCCCGCCCGTCAGCGCGTGCCGCGCGGCGCCGCCCGCGTGTTCACGTACATCGCCTGCAGCGTCGTCGTCGCGCAGATGTAGAGCCGGTTCCGCTTCGGCCCGCCGAACTCGACGTTGGCGACGACCTCGCCGGTCAGGATCTTGCCGATCAGCTCGCCCTCGGGCGTGAGGCAGTGCACCCCGTCGCCGGCCGACGTCCAGAGGTTGCCGTCGATGTCGATCCGGAAGCCGTCGAACAGCCCGCAGGTCGACTCGGCGAACACGCGCCCGTCCGACAGGGCACCTTCCCCGGCGACGTCGAACACGCGGATGTGCCTCGGTCCGTCCTCGACGTGCGTCGCGCCGGTGTCGGCGATGTAGAGCAGGCGCTCGTCGGGCGAGAACGCGAGCCCGTTCGGCTGGACGAAATCGGTCGCGACGGCCACCGTCGCGCCGCTCGCCGGATCGTGGCGATAGACGTGCGAGCCGCCGATCTCGCCGTCCGCCCGGTCCCCCTCGTAGTCGCCGTCGATGCCGTAGGTGGGGTCCGTGAACCAGACGGTGCCGTCGGACTTCACGACGACATCGTTCGGCGAGTTCAGGCGCTTGCCGTCCACCTCGGCGACCAGCGTCGTGATCGAACCGTCGTGCTCGATCCGGCTGACCTGCCGTCCGCGATGCTCGCACGAGACGAGTCGCCCCTCGCGATCGACCGTGTGTCCGTTGTGGTTGCCGGCGTCGCGCTCGAACACCGACACCGTGCCGTCGGTCTCGTCGTGGCGCAGCACCCGATCGTTCGGGATGTCGGACCACAGGAGGTACTTGCCCGCCGGGAAGTAGGCGGGTCCCTCCGCCCATCGCGTGCCGTGGTGCAGCACGTCGATATGCGCGTTGGCGAGCGCGTAGCGGCGGAAGCGCTTGTCGAGCACCACGATGGCGTCGTCGTACATGAGTGTTCTCCGGCGAGACCTCGAACGGACAGGGAGTGTCGGACCGCGGGAGTGTCGGACCGGCCGCGTCGCGCCACCCCGTTCGAGAGCGGGTGCGTGCGGGAATCGTCGCGATCGCTATTGCATCACGCGACCGCCGCGTCCGTAGACCAGCAGCATCAGGATGATGACGCTGCCGTAGATGACCTGTCGGCCCGCCTCGGGCATCTGCATGATCGACAGCACCGAGTTCAGGAGCACGATCAGCGTCACCCCGATCAGCGTGCCGAGATAGCGCCCGCGACCGCCGAGGATGTGGGTGCCGCCGATGACGACGGCGGCGATGGCGGGCAACAGGTAGGCGTCGCCCATGCCCTGGTATGCCTTCGTCGAGTAGCCCGCGAGCAGGGTGCCCGAGAGCCCCGCGAGCATGCCGCAGAGGCAGAACGCCGTGACGATGACGCGACGGGTCGGGATGCCGGAGAGATACGCCGACGTCTCGGTGTTGCCGATGGCGAAGACGTGTTTCCCGGTGGCCGTGCGATTCAGGAAGACGACCACCGCGACGGAGACGGCGGCCCAGACGAGGAGCGCCACCGGGATGCCGCCGACCTTGGCCACGGCGAGGTACTGCATCAGCGGCGTCGCCTTCGTCTGCGGGGCGAAGCCGCCGGTGTGGGCGACCATGATGCCGCGGAGCACCGCGTTCGTGCCGAGCGTGAAGATCATCGACGGGATGCGCAGGTACGCCACCCCGAACCCGTTGACGAGCCCGACGAGCAGCCCCACGCCGAGCCCGACCGGAATGGCCCAGGCTCCGCCGACGGCGGTCGCCATCATCGCCGCCGAGGCGATCGTCCACGGCACCGAGAGATCGATGTGCCCGAGCAGGATCACCAGCATCATGCCGGCGGCGACGATGCCGAGAAAGGCGCCGACCTGGAGCTGTTGCAGCAGATAGGCCGGGGCGAGCAGTGTCGCCCGTCCCTGCGTGCTCATCGTGTAGGCGGTGCCGACGGCGAGAATGACGACGATGAACAGGCTCGAGTACAGGATCGGCCGGTCTTCCTCCTTCAGACGCATGCGCGGGCTCCCGGGAATCGCTCGAGTCGGCGGAGTCGAGGGTCGCTCACCGGAACAGATCCAGCGTGTTCTTCACGCGCAGCACGCGGATCGCGCCGAGGCTCACCGCCGCGAGCAGCACGACGCCCTCGAACAACGGCTGCAGGAGCGGGTCGATCTCGAAGATCCGGAAGTTGAACGAGATCGTCCTGAGCACCAGGGCGCCGAAGATCGAGCCGATCGCCGAGCCCACGCCACCGAGCAGCGACGTGCCGCCGATGACGACGGCGGCGATGGAGTTCAACGTGTAGGCGCCGGCCTGCGGGATGTCGGCGTTTCCCGAGGAGGTCTGCAGCGCGAGGTACAGCCCGCCGAGCCCGGCGAAGAACCCGCCGAGCGTGAAGGCCGCGAGCCGGGCGCGATCGATCGGCAGACCCGACATGTACGCCGCCCCCTCGCCCGAGCCGATCGCGTAGACCGTGCGGCCGGTCACCGAGCGGGCGAACGGCAACCAGACGAACAGCGCGACGACGACGAGCAGCACCAGCGGTACGGGCACGTTCGCGATCGGCTGGAACCACGCCGCCTCCCCGTCGTCCGCGAAGCCGTAGGTCGCGGCGATCTCGAACAGGTCGTTGGTCGCCGCCCACGACAGGTCCCCGTCGACGTCGCCGCCGGGGCTCGGGCGCAGGAACAGCGCGAGGCCGAGAAAGACAGCGCCCGTCGCGAGCGTCGCGATGATCGGCTGGATGCGTCCGTAGACGACCACGCAGCCGTTGACGAGACCGCAGGCCGCCCCCGTCGCCATGCACAGCAGCACGCCGAGCGCGATCTGCACCGGGCTGCCGTTCAGCACCAGACTCGCCAGGCAGTTGACCAGCGTCATGATCGCGCCGACGGACAGGTCGAGCCCGCCGAGCAGCACCGGCAGCGTCTGCGCCATGGCCACCATCGCCAGCGCGAACACCTCGTTGGCATTCTGGATGTAGACCGCGGTCGTGAACCCGCGCGGGTGGTTGGCGTTGTAGAAGCCGTAGAACAGGACGAACACGGCGATCACGGTGAGGAGCGCCGTGTTCTGCGCGAGACGGATGCGCAGGTCCGCCGCGAATCCGCGCTTCGCGTGACTCATGTGCCTGCCCGCCGGGCCGGGCCGTCGCCGGCAGTGGCGGCGGGGCCGTGGGCTGTCGTGTCCGCGTCCGCGACGGCGTCCGCGATTGCATCCGCGATTGCATCCGCATTCAGCGAGCTGGCGATGATCTCGTGCTCGTCGATATCGTCGCCCGTCAGCTCGCGGATCACGCGCCCGTCGTACATGACGAGCACCCGGTCGCAGCAGCCGATCAGCTCCTCGTAGTCGGTCGAGTAGTAGAGGATCGCGGTCCCCGCCTCGGCGAGCGTGCGGAGGAGCGCGTAGATCTCTTGCTTGGTGCCGACGTCGATGCCGCGCGTCGGGTCGTTCAGCAGGATGATGCGCGGCTCCGTCATCAACCACTTGGCGATGACGACCTTCTGCTGGTTGCCACCCGACAGCGTCGCGACGGGGTCGTCCGGGGAGCCGACCTTGATGTGCATGCGTGCGATGCCGTCGGCGACGGCGCGTTCGAGTGCCGCGCCGTCGATGAACGGCCCGTTCGAGAGCCGCGCGAGCGACGCGATGGTCAGGTTGTCGGCAATCGACATCGGCAACATCAGCCCTTCGGTCTTCCGATCCTCGGGAATCAGAGCGATGCCGAGCGCGTCGCCCTTGGCGGCGACCGGGGAATCGAGCCGCACCACCTCGCCGTCGACCGTCACCTCGCCGACGGTGTTCTTCAGCACGCCGAACAGTCCGAGCAGGAGTTCCTTCTGTCCCTGCCCGTCGAGCCCGCCGAGCCCGAGGATCTCGCCCTTGCCGATGCGGAGGTCGATGTCGTGCAACCGCCCCGCCCAGCCGAACCCGCGCGCCTCGAGCGCGGTACCCGTGTCCACGCGCTCGCGCTTCGCCGGGAAGTGCGCCTCGATGTCCCGCCCGATCATCATCCGCACGATCTCGTCGGCCGAGCGGGCGCCCTGATCGAAGGAGTCGATGTGCCGCCCGTTGCGGAACACGGAGCAGCGATCGGCCACGGCCTCGATCTCGTGCATGCGGTGGGAGATCGTCAGGATCGCGATGCCGTCGTCGCGGAGGAGGCGGAGGATGTCGAAGACGTTGTCGACGTCCGCCGCCGTCAGCGCCGATGTCGCCTCGTCGAGGATCAGCACGCTCGGGTCCTGCCCGAGGGCCTTGGCGATCTCGACCATCTGTCGCCGCGACAGGGACAGGTCCCGGATCCGCGACAGCGGGTTGACGTCCTCGCAGCGGATGCGCGCGAGCAGCTCCTCGGCCCGCCGACGCTGCGCATGTCGATCGATCAGGCCGAACCGGCGCGGCGGTGCGGCGATCGAGATGTTGTCCGCCACCGACAGGTCGGGCAGCAGCGACAGCTCCTGGAAGATGCAGACGATGCCGGCGGCGTTCGCCTGGGCGGGGGTCGCGAACGAGACCGGCTTGCCGTCGAGGAGGATCTGCCCCGCGTCCGGACGGACGACGCCCGCCATCGTCTTGATCAGCGTCGACTTGCCCGCGCCGTTCTCCCCGAGCACCGCGTGCACGGAGCCGAGCTCGCAGGCGAAGTCGACGTCGTCGAGCGCGGTGACGCCGCCGTAGCGCTTGGTGATGCCGACGAGTTGCAGGTGCGGCACCGCGGCGGCGCCTCGGTCACCGGCGGCCCCGCCGCTCCGATCGTCCGCGCGAATACCCGCACGGGCGCTCGCGGCGGCGCCCGCTCGCCCCGGCGTACCGGCGCGAACGTTCGCGTGGAGCGGTTCGGCCACGGGCGGGTACGCGCGCCCGGTGCCTGCCCCTCCCTCCCGTCAGTCGGCGTTCTTGGCCATGATGTCCTTCGCCGGGATGTTCACGCCGCACGGCGGGAACTCGTTGACGGTGAAGAAGTTGTCGGTCAGGTCCGGCCAGTAGTTCTGTCCGGCCTCGAGCTCGTCCCAGCGTGCGAACGGGATCGGCACCGAGATCAGCTGCGGCATGGCGTTGCCGTCGAGCGCGGCCAGCGCCGCCTTGATCGCGATCGCCACGAGCCCGGGCGACTGTCCGACCGAGAGTCCGTTCAGCCCCTCCGGACCGTACTCGGCAAGGAGCTTCCGGAAGCCGTTCTCCGACTCGCCGGCGATCGGCACGAGCGGATGGTTCGCGTCGAGCATCGCCCGCACGGTACCGGTGGTGCCGCCCTGCACGATGACGCCGACGAACTCGCTGTGCACCGCGATGGCGTCGGCGGTGACCTTCTGCGCCGTGCCGTCGTCCCAGTTGCCGACGACCTCGATGATGTCCCAGTCACCGGCCGCCTTCATCTCCTCCTGGAACGCCTCGTGACGATCGCGATCGACCGAGTTGCCGGGCAAACCGCGCACCTCGAGCACCTTGCCCGTCTTCCGGTCTCCGAGCTGCTCGATCAGCCAGCGGGCGTACATGCGCCCCATCTCGCTCTGATCCTCGTTGACCTGCATGACCTTGTCGGTGTCGAGCACGTTGTCGAACGGCACGATGACGACGTCGTTGCGGTCGGCGAGCCGGATCGCCCGATCGAACCCTTCCGGGGAGACGGCGATGGTCACGATCGCGTCGTAGCCCTGGTTGATGAAGTCCTCGATGGCGCCGAGCTGGGCGGCGACGTCGGTGCCCGTCGAGACCGCCTTGAAGGTATCGAGTTGCTCGGCGATCTCGGGTTGCTCGACGAAGGCCTTGGCCGTCTGGATCATCTGGATGCGCCAGGTGTTGCCGACGAAGCCGTTGACCACGGCGAGCTTGTACGGCTTCTCGCGCGGTTCCCACTGCAGATAGCCGATCTCGTCGTTCCACGGTGCGAAGCACTCGGGATCGTGACCCGGCCCCGACACCTGCTCGGGGCCCGCGAGGGCCGATCCACTCGCCAGCAGCATGGCGGCGCCGACGGCCGCCGACATCATCCGGTTCGTTCCTTTCATCGCGACGTCTCCCTCTTCGGACATCTTCAGTGCGGACACAGCTTCCGTTTCACGCTATCACAGACGGCGGAGCATGATGTCCGCCGCGGCACGGTCCGAAGGGCCCAAACGGACGGCACGACAGCGAGGTGAGAGGCGAGGTGTGGAAGGGCGATCGAGCGGACGCCCGGCAGCCGCTCTCGCCGGACGGAGCCCGGTGCCCCGGCAGCGAACCCCGTCGTTCGCGGGACTCTCGCAAGCGCCGGCTCGAGGGATGCCCGGCTCCGCTCGGACGGCGGCGCGCACGAACTCGATCAGCGGCCGCGTCGCCTTGAACACGGCCACGAGCTCGTCGATGGCGGTGCCGTCGATCCGGACCTTGTCGTCGGGGAGCTTTCGCGACGCCGTCAGGCTCTTCAGCCGGAGCGAGTCGGCGTGCTCGCTCGCGCGGGAGAAGGATCGACCCCGTCCGGCATCTCGGACCGTGACCGATCCGCGTGGCAAGGCACTCGTGATCGCGACGGTCACGCCCTTGTCACGCGGTCGCCCGATCCTCCGCCCCGACGACTTCCGACGAGAGCGTGACGATGACGGGAACACCGGACGGAACGACGACGACGCGGACGGTGCTCGGCCGCTGCGTGCTCGGAGGAGCGGGAATCGCCTTCACCTGGCTCGCGTTCGTCGGGCCGGAGTCACGACCGACGGCGCTCGCGTCCATCGACCGGTCGCACGAGCGAGCGTCCGGGCAACCTCTCGGGGAGCCGTCCGAACGCCATCGGGCGATGGCCGACTGTCTCTGGCCAGCGGCGAGAAACCACGGCTTCTACGCCTTGCAGGAGGAGGCGGCGTCGAACGCCGCGCCGGCCGCAGGCGCGACCGCGGGCGTGGACGGCACGAGCGCGGGCACCGCGAACGCGGGCACCACGGTCGCAGACGCCGCGGGCGACACCGCCGCGGGCGGAGACGCCGGGCCCGATCACGCTCTCTGGCGGGCGTTTCTCGCATCCACCGGTGCCGACATCTGCGGCTACACGCCGGTCGATCTCGTCCCGCTGACGCACGCGCTGGCGGCGACGCGCGAGGCGGCGGGACGACACTTCACGGCATCTCGCGAACCGTTCGCGACGGCCGCGCTCCGCCACTGACGCCGCTGGCGCGACCCTACAGCTCACGCGTCAGGAACACGCTGAGCGGGTCGGGCGCGTAGGCACCGAACGGCGCGCACTCGCCGAAGCCGAAGCGGGCGTAGAGCGCGTGCGCCGCGGCGAACTCCGCCCCGCGCCCGGTCTCCAGGCTGAGCCGCCCGAAGCCGTGCGTCCGCGCCTCGGCCACGAGGTGCGCGAGCATGCCCGAGGCGACGCCCTCGCGACGGTGCGCGGCGGACGTGCGCATCGACTTGATCTCGCCGTGCCGCTCGCCGAGATCCTTCAGCGCGCCGCAGCCGAGCAGCTCCGCGTCGCGCCACGCGCTCCAGAACGTGATGTCGGCGCCGTGCAACCCGTCGAGATCGAGCGCGTGCACGCTGCCGGGCGGCGTCTGCGCGCGCATCTGCTCGAGGTGCTCGGCGAGCAACGCCTGCACGGCCGGGTGATCGAGCCTGTCTTCCACGAAATCCATGGATACGGATGATACGGGAGGGTCGTCCGCGATCCGCCGTCAGACGGCGGCGCGCACGAACTCGATCAGCGGTCGTGTCGCCTCGAGCACCGCCACGAGCTCGTCGATGGCCGTGCCGTCGGTCCAGGCCTTGTCGGGGAGCTTTCGCGACACCGTCAGGCTCTTCAGCCGGAGCGAGTCGGCGTGCTCGTGCTCGCTCGCCGAGGCGAACCCGCGCGGCATCGACTTCAGCTTCTGCTCGTCGTCGATCGCGAGACCCGCCTCGTCGAGCGCGCGCAGCACGCGATGCCAGCCGGCCGCGTCGTCGAGCATCGCCCGGCGCACCGGTTCGAGCCGCCTCGTCTCCGGCATGTGGAACCCCGCCGCCACGAAGCTCGCTCCCGGCTCGCAGTGCAGGTAGCCGAGCCCCTGACCCTCGCTCTTCTTCGTTCCGTCGACGGTCAGGAGTCCGCCGACATGGATCTTGTAGGGCAGCTTGCTGGCCGAGAAGCGCGTGTCGCGGTGCATGCGATACATCGTCTTCCCGCCACCCGTCAGCGGAATCGCCGTGCGCGCGAGCCGTGCGCTCGCTGTCTCGAGCAGACGGGCGAACGGCTCGAGCAGCTCGCGCTTCATCTCGTCGCGGTGCGCGTCGTACCAGTCGCGCTCGTTGTTGCGCTCGAGCTCCTTCAGCAACTTCAGCGCGCGCGGCGCGAGAGCGGTCGACATCGGCGACTCCGGGGCGTCGGGAACGGCGCCGCAGTCTAGCCGAACGCCGTCAAGCCGACCGCCGTGTCGCTCGCGGGTGCGGCATACTGTCCGCCGCGTTTCCCGGCCTCCTCCCGCATGAGCTCGATCCCGACTCCCGGCCCGAACGACTCGAACGGCGCGGACGATCCGAACGGCCCGTCCCGACTCGATCCGTCGGACCCCGCCGCGTTCCGCCGTCTCGCCCACGAGGTTCTCGACGCCTGCCTCGATCGGCTCGAGCGCGTCCGCGAGCTGCCATGGACGCCTGCCGCGGGGTCCGTGCCCGGCGCGGACGCCCTGCCCCGCGACGGCGTGCCGCTCGAGCGCGTGGCCGACGAGCTGGTGCGGCGGATCATGCCCGGAGCGACCGGCAACACCCACCCGCGCTTCTTCGGCTGGGTGCACGGCACCGGACTCGCGAGCGGCCTCCTCGCCGAGATGGTCGCCGCCACGATGAACAGCAATTGCGGCGGGCGCTCGCACGTCGCGATCGATGTCGAGCGCACGGTGATCGACTGGTGCGCGCGCGTGCACGGCCTGCCCGACACCGCCGGTGGCGTGCTGTGCGGCGGCACGTCGGCGGCGACGCTGGTCGCGCTGCACGCGGCGCGGGTGCGTCGCTTCGGCAGGGCGTCGCGCCGGGCGCCGGGCGAGGCGTTCGCGAACGCGACCTGCTACGCGGCCGAAGGCACTCACCAGTGCGTCGGCGGCGCGCTCGAGCTGATGGGGCTCGGCAGCGAGTCGCTCCGCAAGCTGCCGATCGACCCGGCCACCGGATCGCTGTCGCTCGAGGCGCTCGGCGAGGCACTCGCCGCCGACCGTGCGGCCGGACTCTCCCCGCTGTGTCTCGTCGGTACGGCGGGATCGGTCAACACCGGACGCTTCGACGACCTGGAGGCGCTGGCCGACGCGGCACGCCGCGAGTCGCTGTGGCTGCACGTGGACGGCGCGTTCGGCGCCTGGGTCGCGCTCGCCGATGCCCCGTGGCGCGATCTCGCCCGCGGCATCGCGCGGGCCGACTCGCTCGCCTTCGACTTCCACAAGTGGCCGTACGTGCAGTACGCGGCCGCGGCCGTGCTCGTGCGCGAGCGGGACGCGCTCGGCGAGGCGTTCGGTGGCGATGCCGCCTACCTCGAGAGCGAGGAGGCGGGGCTGGCGGCAGGCTCCCCCTGGCCCTGCGATCTCGGCCCCGAGCTCTCGCGCGAGTTCCGCGCGCTGAAGATCTGGACGGCGCTGCGCACCCACGGCCTGGACGCGCTCGGCGCATCGATCACGGACAACTGCGCGCAGGCCGCGGCGCTGGGTGCTCGTGTCACGGCGAGCGAGGAGCTGGAGCTCGCGGCTCCGGTCATCTCCAACGTCTGCTGCTTCCGCCTCTCCACCGATCTCGTCGCGGGCGACGCCGCCGACGCGTTGCACCGCGCGATCGCCACGGCACTGCAGCTCTCGGGCGAGTGCGTGCTGTCGACGACGCGTGTCGACGGAGCCGTCGTGTTGCGCGCGGCGATCGTGAACCATCGCACGACCCTGGACGACGTGCGGCTGACCGTCGAGGCGGTACGTCGCGAGGCGCGCGAGCGAACACGGACCGACGCCCCCTCCCTCACCCGGACGATGACCTGATGATCACTCGGCAGGAGCTCGACGCGGCGGCCGCCACCCTGCTCGTCGATGCCGCCGAGGCGCACGCCCTGAACATCGGCGTGCCGCAGAACATCGCCGTGGTCGACGCCGGCGGCCGCCTGCTCGCGTTCCGGCGCATGGACGGGGCGAAGTTCCACAGCGTCGACACGGCGCTCGCCAAGGCGGTCACCGCCGCCTCCATCGCGGCCCCCACCGGCGGCGCGCCGCACGAGGCGGGTGCGCTCGTCGGCATCACCACCCGCGGCGCGTTCACGAACCTGAAGGGTGGCCTGCCGATCCTCGTCGACGGACACGTGGCCGGCGCGATCGGCGTCGGCTCGGGCGCACCCGACGAGGACATCGCCGTCGCGCGTGCCGCCGTCGAGGCGCTCGAGAAGGCGTCGGGAAAAGGCACCGGCACGGCGGTCTGACCCGGGGTCGGCCCGGGGCCGGTCCGGGGCCGGTCCGGGGCCGGTCCGACGCCCGACGGAGGCCGTCAGCGTAGCAGTGCGTCGATCCGGTAGTGGCGGCGCACCGCGAGCTCGCGGTGCTCGAAGCCGTCATCCAGCGCGTCGACGAACGCGTCCAGCACGACGTCTCGCGTCGCCGCGCCCTCGTCACGGGTTCCGACCACGACGATCTCCCGGCACGCCCCGTGTGCCGCGACCCCTGCAGCCAGCTCGTGCACCTCGCCCGGTTCGAGCAGCTGCAGCACCTCCGAGAGGATGACGAGTTCGTGCTCGCCGGGCGGCAGACGGAACGGCAGCACCAGCGGCCGGAAACGCATCGGCCGGCCCGACACGGTCCGGCAGCGAGCGCGCGCGGCGTCGTCGACATCCATGCCGACATAGCATTCGAAACGTCCATCGAGCGCGCTGGCCAGGGCTCCCGTGCCGCAGCCGATCTCGAGCACCGAACCGTAGCGCTCGCGTGCGAGCAGAGCCTCCACCAGGCCGGTCTTCTCGCTCTCCCTGACCCGATCGCGCACGACCCGTCGTCCGATCGACGCGTCGATCACGAGTGCCGCACCGTCGGTGCCGCGGCCGGGGCCATCGCCGGCATCTTCCGCCCGGCGGCCGGACACCGGCACCATGTCCCGTTCTACCGAATCGATCGTAGCCATGAGGCGCGGGCACGTGTTCACGGGAAACGAGCGGAGGATGCGATCGCATCCGGCGAGACGCTTCAAAACGGAGTGAAGTCCGTCACGCTTTGCAAAGCATCTATCGCGCCGGAATCGGAATCGCGCCGAGCCTTTACCGAGACTCCGCTTCGCCTCTCAGGCGGTCTCCCCGCGGACCAGCTCGAAGCCGACGTCCTGCACCAGCGGCACAGGCGTGCCCTCGATGCGCTTCAGGAGATTCTCCGCGGCGAGCTTGCCGACTCTCAGGCGCCGCACCGTCGTCGTCGTCAACCGTGCCGGCAGCACCGACGCGATATCCATGCCGCCGAACCCCGCGATGGCGATGTCGCCGGGGACCTTCAGGCCCTTCTTCTGGCACAGCATCAGCCCGCCGGTGGCCATCGCGTCGTCGAGGTAGTGGATGACGCGTGGTGCGGGGCTCGCCGACAGGAGTTGCTCGGTCGCGTAGTAGCCCGCGTAGAACGAGGGGCGGTCGTTGACGAGCAGCGTGACGACGTCCTTCGAGCGGGCGTCGCCGACGGCGGCGAACGCGTCGCGGAAGCCCGTGAGCCGCGTCTCGCCGAGCACCACCCCGTCCGGGCGTGCGCCGACATAGCCGATCGGCCCGCCGTGGCGCGAGGCGAGGTACTCGCCCATCTCGCGTCCGGCCCGGTAGTGATCGAAGCCGACGCGCAGCGAGCTCCCGGCCGGTTTCGCGTCACGCTCGTCGCCGAGGTTCCAGAGCTCGACGACCGGGCAGCTCAGGCTCGCCAGCAGCGCCCGCCCGCCCTCCCCGCGCGGACGCCCGGCGACGACGAGCCCGGCCGGCCGCCAGGCGAGCGCCGACATCAGCCAGTTCCGCTCGCGCTCGTCGTCGTGCCCGACGACGCCGATCATCGGCTGGTGACCGGCGGCGGCGAGGCGCCCTTCGAGCCCCTCGAGGATCTGCGCGTAGAGATCGCGCCCCAGCGTGGGAAGGGCGATGCCGACGAGCGGGCTGGGGCGCTCGGAACCGAACGCGGCGGCGATCCGGTCGGGCACGTGACCGAGACGCCGGGCGACGTCGAGCACGCGCTCGCGCGTCTCCGCCGAGACACCGTCGGCGTGGCGCAACACCCGCGAGACGGTCATGCGCGAGACCTCGGCGGCGGCCGCCACCTCCGCCAGCGAGACCGTGCCGAGCGGGCGTGACGGGAGGCGTTCCGGATCGGAAGAACTCATTGACATGTCTCCATGACACCGCATAGCCTGCGGCGAAGTTACCGGTAACGCAACGCACGACATCGATGGCCACAATCCGCCGCCGACCGGAACGAGACCCCCGACAGCTCCGACGCCGCGGCGCGTGTCCCCGTGCTCCCGGACGGCCTCTTCTTCCACCGCGTGACGAAATCGTTCGGCGACACCCGTGCGCTCTCGGACGTGACGATGAACGTCGGCCGCGGCGAGATCGTCGCCCTGCTCGGCGAGAACGGTGCCGGGAAATCGACGCTGATCAAGATCCTCGGCGGTATCCACGCCCCGGACAAGGGTGACGTCGTCATCGATCGCGTCCCCTACCGCCACACGCCCGGCAACACGAGCGTTCGCCAGCCGGTCGCGTTCATCCACCAGGATCTCGGCCTGATCGAGTGGATGAGCATCAGCGAGAACATCGCGATGGCGAGCGGCTACGGCTACTCGCGGCGCGGCCCGTTCATCGACCGCAGGGCCTGCGAGCGCGCCACCCGCGAGGCGCTCGCCGTCGAGTGCGACTTCCTGGTGCTCGACGAGCCGACCGCGAGCCTGCCGGCGCAGGACGTCGAGGACCTGTTCACCGTGCTTCGTCAGCTGCGCGAGCGCGACGTCGGCATGATCTACGTCTCCCATCGGCTCGACGAGGTGTTCGAGATCGCCGATCGTGTCGTCGTGCTCCGCGACGGGCAGACCGTCGGGGTGCGGGACGTCGCGCACACGAGCCCCGAGGAACTCGTCGACCGGATCGTCGGCAAGAAGCCCCGCTTGCACGTCAGACCGGCCATCCGCGACGAGGCGCCGGTGCTCGCCGTGCGCGATCTCCGCTCGGCCCACGCCGGTCCCGTCTCGCTCGACATCCGCCGCGGCGAGGTGCTCGGGCTGGTCGGGCTGCGCGGTGCGGGCCAGGAGGACATCGGCCGCTACCTGTTCGGCACCGAACCGTTCGAGGGCTCGATGACGCTCGACGGCAAGCCGCACGTGCTCGACTCGACCGGCGAGGCGATGCGGGCCGGATCGGGCTCGTTCCGCGCGATCGCGTGGTCGAATCGCTCGCCACGGCGCTGTCGATCCGCGAGAACTTCTACGTCAACCCCTCGGCCACCGGCCGCGGCGCGCTGAGGCGGTGGCGACGATCTGCCACCGCGCGCTCGTGTTCAACCGCGGCGAGATCGTCAGCCGTCTCGAGGGCATCCACCTGACCACCGAGGCGCTCGTGCAGGCCGCCTCCGCCGGCGAGATCGCCGGCCGCGACAGACTCGCCCGATCCGCCTTCCCTGCCGCCTCCCCCTTCGTCCGCCACACCGCCCGCCGCCGGAGCGTCCCGCCGATGAACTCGATCGAATCCGACGCGCTCGAGCCGACCCGCGACGAGCTCGCGGACGCCTCCCTCGGCCAGCGGCTCGTGCGCCTGGCGCCCGTCCACGGACTCGTCATCCTGACGGTCCTGCTGATCGTGCTGTTCTCGGTGCTCCTCCCCGAGACCTTCCCGACGATGCCGAACCTCCGCTCGATCGTCTCGGACAAGGCGATCATCGCGATCCTCTCGCTCGCGGCCATGATCCCGATGGTCGCGGGCAAGATCGACCTGACGGTCGGCTACGGCATCGTGCTCTGGCACATCCTCGCCATCTCGCTGCAGACGATGGGGCTGCCGTGGCCGGTGGCCTGCCTGGTCGTGCTCGCGCTCGGCGCGTTCTCGGGATTCCTGAACGGGCTGCTCGTCGAGGTGGCGAAGATCGACGCGTTCATCGCGACGCTCGGTACCGGCACGGTGCTCTACGCCATCGCGCTCAACGTCTGGGGCACGCTGATCGGCGTGACGATCCTCGCCGTCGGCATCTCCGGCATCCAGCAGTTCGGCGGCTCGTTCCGGGTGGAGCCGCTGTTCGACGGCGTGACCCTGCTCGTCGCGATCGGCATCGCGGACTACGCGCGGCGAAGGCGCGGCGGTGCCGCACCCGTCCGTCCGGCGATCGCGACGGCCCCGCCGGGCTTGCCGGGCTTGCCGGGCTTGCCGGGCTTGCCGGGCTTGCCGGGCTTGCCAGGTGACGGCAGGTCGGAATGATGGCGCGCCACCCGCGACGCGCACCGCGCGGCCGACCGTCCCCCCCCCTCAACCGGACCGGTCGTCCGATCGGTTCCTCAAGGAGAACCAAGCGCGTGACCAGGAGCTTCCCGAACGACGTCGCCCGCGCGACGTCGACCGCACGCCGCAGCCGACGACGTCGCTGCTGCAGCGCCACGGTGCCGAGTGGACGCACTCGCTCGCGATCAACGACCTGTACTTCGACTTCATGGGTCCCTCGCTCGCCGCGGCCGGCATCCCCGGCGACGGCGCCCCGATCAACGTCGCCGCCGGCGACGGCTCGGAGTCGGCCTACCAGCGCGTCAGGAGCGGCCGGTACCGGGCGGTGACCGTGGCCGAGCCCTTGACACTGCAAGGCTGGCAACTGGTCGACGAGATGAACCGCGCGCTCGCGGGCGAGGAATGGTCGGGCTACGTCTCGCCGCTGCACGTCGTGACGGAGGACAACATCGAGTTCGACGGCGGCCCGGACAACACCTTCGACCCGGACAACGGCTACAAGGAGGCGTACGGGAAGATCTGGTCGGGCGGCTGATCCCGGAGCGGGCGGGCGGCACGCGGCCGGTCCCGGCACGCTGCCGTACGGCAAGGTCACGCGCGCGGGCATGACCCGGACCGAGGACGACGCTCCCCGCACCGACGGCGGCACGGGGAGCGTCACCGCCCCTCAGCCGTAGCGGTACGGCCGCCCGGCCTTCTCCATCGTCGCGTTGTACGCCTTGAAGATCTCGACGACCTTCGCCTTGGTCTCCGACTCCTGGGCGATCTCGTCCCAGAACGTCTTCGCCGCCGCCTCGACCGTCGCCCACTCCTCGTCGGGGATCGTCGTCAGCTCCATCTTCGGGCCGTTCACGCGAAGGTCCGCCTCGCCGCCCCAGTACCACCACTGTCGGTAGTAGTGGGAGCTGTCCATGGTCAGCTTCAGGAGCTCCTTGAGGTGATCGGGCAGCTCCTCGTAGCGGTCCATGTTGGCGTAGAAGGAACCGGCCCAGGCGCCCGAGATGTTGTTGGTCAGGAAGTAGTTGGTGACGTCGGCCCAGCCGACCGTGTAATCCTCGGTGATGCCCGACCAGGCGATGCCGTCGAGCTCGCCGGTCTGCACGGCCACCTCGATGTCCTCCCACGGCAGGGTGACCGGCACGACGCCGAACTGCGACATGAAGCGACCGGCCGTCGGGAACGTGAAGACGCGCTTGCCCTTCATGTCCTCGAGACTCCGGATCGGGTCCTTGGTGGCGAAGTGGCACGGGTCCCAGGCGCCGGCGGAGAGCCACTTGACGCCCACCTTGGCGTACTCCTCCTCCCAGATCTCGGCGAGGCCGTACTGGTTGAAAAGGACCGGCACGTCGAGCGAGTAGCGGCTCGCGAACGGGAAGTAGCCGCCGAACACGGTGACCTCGGTCGGGGAGGCCATCGAGTCGTCGTCGGACTGCACCGCGTCGATCGTGCCCTTCTGCATCGCGCGGAAAAGCTCGCCGGTCGGCACGAGCTGATCGGCGAAGTAGAGCTCGATCTCCATCTCGTCGCCGGCGATCTTGTTGAACGAGTCGATCGCGGGCTTGATGACGTGCTCGGCGAGCGCGGGGCCGGCGTAGGTCTGCAGGCGCCACTTGATCTTCGACTGCGCGTGCACGGCCGGCGCGCCGAGGATCGTGCCGGTACCGACGGCCGCGGTACCGGCGGCGGCCTTGCTCAGGAACTTCCTTCTGGTGCTCATGGCGATTCTCCCTGGGGTTGTGACGTGCGAAGCGACATCGACGTGCGGACGAACGGTAGGCCGGAGCCACGGCGAGGGCAAGGGCGCGGCACCGCGGCACGGGACATGTGGCGATCGTTCTCGGCGGTACCGCCGGGCTCGGCGCGCTAGTTCCCGTAGACGGTCTGCGGAAGCCACAGCGCGAGCCCGGGGAAGGCCATGACGATCGCGAGCGCGAGGACCATGACGGCGACGAACGGGACGATGGAGCGATAGATGTCGCCGAGCGATATCTCCGGCGGGGCCATCGCGCGCATCAGGAACAGGTTGTAGCCGAACGGCGGCGTCATGTAGGCGATCTGCGTGGTGATCGTGTACAGCACGCCGTACCAGATCAGGTCGAAGCCGAGCGAGCCGACCAGCGGTACGTAGAGCGGGGCGACGATGACGAGCATGGCCGTGTCGTCGAGGAAGGTGCCCATCAGCAGGAAGGAGAGCTGCATCAGCACGAGGATCACCCAGGGGTTCAGTCCGAGCCGCTCGGTGAACAGGTTCTCGATCGCGCGCACCGCGCCGAGCCCGTCGAACACGGCCCCGAAGCAGAGCGCCGCGAGGATGATCCACATGAACATGCAGCTGATCGCGAGCGTCTGGCGCACCGACGTCTCGAACACCGCGTAGCTCAGCCGCCGCTTGAGGATCGCCGCGACGAGGGCGGCGAGCGCGCCGATCGCCGAGCTCTCGACCAGGCTGGTCCAGCCGTTGACGAACGGCACCATCATCGCCGCGAAGATCGCGAGCGGCAGGAGGCCCGCGCCGAGCAGGCGGATCTTCTCCGCCCGCGGCACGTCGCGTTCCGCGGGCGGCAGCGCCGGCCCGAGCTCCGGCTGCAGCCGGCAGCGCACCGCGATGTAGACGACGAACAGCGTCGCCATCAGGAGTCCGGGCACCACGCCCGCGAGCCACAGCTGCCCGACCGGCTGGCGGGCGATCATCGCGTACAGCACGAGCACCACCGACGGCGGCACGAGGATCCCGAGCGAGGAGCCGGCCTGCACCACGCCGGTGACCATGCGCTTGTCGTAACCGCGCTTGAGGAGCTCCGGCAGCGCGATGGTCGCGCCGATCGCCATGCCCGCGACCGACAGCCCGTTCATCGCCGAGACCAGCACCATCAGCCCGATGGTGCCGATCGCGAGCCCGCCGCGAAGCCCGCCCATCCAGACGTGGAACATCCGGTAGAGATCGTTCGCGAGACCCGACTCCGACAGCACGTAGCCCATGAAGATGAACATCGGCAGGGTCAGCAGCGGATACCACTTCATCAGCTTCATCGCCGCCGAGAACGGGAAGTCGGAGCCTCCCGTGCCGTACAGCGTCAGCGCCGCGATCGCCCCGACCGCACCGATCGCGGCGAACACCCGCTGCCCGGTCAGCAGCATGAGCATCATCGAGGAGAACATCAGCACGGCGATGAGCTCGTGGGGCATCAGCTCGCCTTCGCCCCGGACTCGTTCGCCGACTCGATACCCTTCGCCACCTCGAGATCCGCCCGGCGGGGCGGGAGCTCCACGCCACGCAGCGTCGCGATGTCACGGATCAGCTCGGAGAGCGCCTGCAGCAGCATCAGGAGGATGCCCGCGCACATGAGCGACTTGATCGGCCACATCATCGGGCGCCAGGCGCTCGGGCTGCGCTCGCCGTACTCGACGGCGTAGGCGAGGCTGTCGAGCCCGCCGTACAGCATGACCCCGAGGTAGAAGATCAGGAACAGCACCGTGAACGCGTCGACCCAGGCCTTCCGGCGTGTCGACCAGCCCCCGTAGAGGAGATCCATGCGCACGTTCGAGCCGGGCTGCAGCGAGTAGGGTCCGCCGAGGATGAAGTAGGCGATCATCGCGAACTGTGCCATCTCCAGCGTCCACAGCGACGGCAGGAAGAAGGTCTTGGAGATCGACGACCAGAGCAGGATGCCCATCATCCCGAACAGCAGGTACATGGTCATGCGCCCGAGGCGGTAGTTGACCGCGTCGACCACGTGCACGAATCCGAGAAGCGCCTTCGGCACGCTCAGCGAGGCTGCATGTCCATCGAGTCAGTATCGGCCGCCGCGATCGACGACGTCAAGCTCGCGCGTCCCGACGGCGCATCGGCCGCGCACCGGCCTCGCATCAGCAGCCGTTCGCCGTCAGGTAGACCGAGTACAGCGACGTCGTCGCGGTGACGAACAGGCGGTTGCGCTTCGCGCCGCCGAAGGTGACGTTCGAGACGATCTCCGGAACGCGCACCTTGCCGATCAGCGTGCCGTCCGGATCGATGCAGTGCACCCCGTCCTGCGCGCTCGCCCAGAGGCGTCCGGTGGTATCGGCACGGAAACCGTCGAACAGGCCGGCCGTGCAGACCGCGTGCACGGCACTCGCGCCGAGCGAGCGACCGTCGTCCGATACCCGGAGCCTGCGGATGTGACGCGGCCCGTCGAGGTCGTGACTCGCACCGGTGTCGGCGATGTAGAGATACCGCTCGTCGGGCGAGAAGGCGAGCCCGTTCGGCTTGACGAAATCGTCGGCGACGACGGCGATCGAGCCGTCCGGGCCGATCCGGTAGACGTTGCACGGAAGCTCGGACTCGGCGCGGACACCCTCGTAGTCGGTCAGGATGCCGTAGCTCGGATCGGTGAACCAGATCGAACCGTCGGACTTCACGACGACGTCGTTCGGCGAATTCAGGCGCCTGCCCTCGAAGGCGTCCGCGAGCGTGGTCACGGAACCGTCGTGCTCGGTGCGGGTGACCGAGCGCGAGAGGTGCTCGCAGGTGACCAGCCGCCCTTCCCGATCGCGGGTGTTGCCGTTGCCGTTGCGGCTCGGCTCGCGGAACACCGATACCGAACCGTCGGTCTCGTCCCAGCGCATCAGGCGCTCGTTCGGAATGTCGGAGAAGACGAGGTAGCGACCGGCGGCGAACCAGGCCGGCCCCTCGAGCCAGCGCCCCCCGCTCCACAGTCGCTCGACCCGCGCGTGCCCGACGAAGCAGTCGCCGAAGGTGTCCTCGATCGTCTCGAACCCCGTCCCCTCAAGCTCTCCGAACACGTTGTCCGCTCCCTGTCGTCGTCGTTCCGGCCACCGATCGTCGCCTTGAAGAAGGCGCGCTGGTAACGGTATCATCCCCGCTCGTCCCGCGGCCCTTCCGCCCGGCAACCGGCGACTCTCCAGATGGCCCGCAAGACCCGCAGACAGGGCACCGTGACGAGCCGTGACGTGGCCGCCCGCGCCGGCGTCTCGCCGATGACGGTGTCCAGGACGCTGCGCACGCCGGAGCTCGTCACCGTCGGGACGCGTGAACGCGTGGAGTCCGCCGCCCGCGAGCTCGCCTACGTTCCCGACCTGGCCGCCGGCGCGCTGTCGAGCCAGCGCAGCGGGCACGTCGCCGTGCTGCTGCCCTCGCTCCGACACACCGGGTTCCTGCGCACCGTCGACGGACTGTCGGACACGTTGCGCGGACACGGCTATCACATCCTGATCGGCGACAGCTATTACTCGCCCGACGAACAGGTCGAGCTCCTGCGCCTCGTCATCGGCCGCCGGCCCGAGGCGATCGTGCTGGTGGCGAGCATGGACTCGGACGAGGCGCGCGACCTGCTCCGACAATCACGGATCCCGGTCGTCGAGACCTGGGGCCAACCGGCCGAGCCGCTCGACATGGTCGTCGGCTTCTCGCAGCACGAGGCGGGGCGCGCGATGACCGAGTCGCTGGTCGAGCAGGGCTACACGCGCATCGGCTATCTCGCCGGCCCCGCGCACACCGATCCCTACGGCGAGCAGCGCCGACTCGGGCACCTCGAGGCACTCGCCGAACGCGGGCTCGACACGTCGATCCACGTCGTCGTCAGCGACACGCCGATGGAGATCGCCGACGGCGTCAGCGGAGTCTCGACGCTGCGCGAGCGGTATCCCGAGGCCGACGCGCTCGTCTGCGCGACCGACATGACGGCGCTCGGCGCGCTCTCGGAGTGCCAGCGGCGCGGCTGGCGCGTGCCCGAGGACATCGCGATCGCCGGCTGCGGCAACTTCGACTTCGCGGCGAGCCTGAACCCGTCGCTGACCAGCGTGAACCTGCCGAGCTACACCATCGGCGTGCGGACGGCGGAGCTGATCATCGCGCGCATCGGCGGCGAGGAGCAGGGCGATGCCGTCGCGCGACCGCTGGACCTGGGGTTCGAGGTGGTGCACCGCGACAGCACGCGCCGCAAGCCATCCGCCGCGACGGCCACCGCGCACACCGCCTCGCCCGCGGCGGCATCGACCACGGACGGACTCGAGGCGCCGAACATCCATGAGCGGGCACGAAGCGGCGGAGAACGACATGGATAGACCAGGCACGGCACCTGCCGTCGTCATCGTCATGGGTGTCAGCGGCTGCGGCAAGTCGACCATCGCCGAGCTCCTGGCGGCGCGGCTCGGCGGATGCTTCGAGGACGGCGACGAGCTGCACCCGAAGGCGAACATCGACAAGATGTCGAACGGCGTGCCGCTGACCGACGAGGACCGGCAGCCGTGGCTCGAGGCCGTGCGCGATCACGCGGCCGAGGCCGCACGCGAGCACGGGCTCTCGATCGTTGCCTGCTCGGCGCTGAAGCGACGCTACCGGGAGACGCTGCGCGGCGCCGCGAGGCGGGGCGTCGACGCGTCCCCCGACTCGCCCGCCGAGGTGAGCGTCTTTCATGTCTTCCTCGAAGGCTCCCGCGAGCTGATCGCCGCGCGCATGGGCGAGCGCAAGGGACATTTCATGCCCACGACGATGCTCGACAGCCAGTTCGCCGCGCTCGAGTCGCCCGTCGGCGAGCCGCGCGTCGTCGTGGTCGACATAACTCCCGAACCCGAGGCGATCGCGCGCGCCGCGGCCGAGGCGCTCGCGGCGCGGGACGACTTTCCCGCCCCCGACTCCCCACCGGACTCCGATCCCTCATGACACTGCAAGCCTGCGCCATCCATGCCGCGAAGGACCTTCGCCTGATCGAGCTCGAGCGCGTGGAGACGCTCGCCGACGACGCCGTGCGGGTCGCCTACGGGACGGGCGGCATCTGCGGCTCTGACATCCACTACTACCACGAGGGTCGGGTCGGCAACTTCACCGTCAAGGAGCCCCTGATCCTCGGCCACGAGATCGCCGGCACCGTCACCGAGACCGGCGCGGCGATCACCGATCTCGCCGCGGGCACGCCGATCGCGATCAACCCCAACCTGCCGTGCCTCGACTGCGAGAACTGCCTCGCCGGTCGCACCAACCTCTGCCGCGACATGGTCTTCTTCGGCAGCGCCGCCGTCACCCCGCACATCCAGGGCGGGTTCCGCGAGGAGCTGGTGGTGCCGCGCCGCCAGTGCGTGGCCCTGCCCGACGGGTTCGACCTGGCGATCGCCGCGTTCGCCGAACCGCTCGCCGTCTGCCTGCACGCGGTGAACCGCGCCGGCCCCCTGACCCATCGCTCGGTGCTGGTCACCGGCTGCGGTCCGATCGGCTGCCTGACGATCCAGGCGCTCCGGCTCGCGGGCGTGCGCCACGTCACCGCGACCGACGTCGCCGCCGGCGTGCTCGAGACGGCGGCGAGCCTCGGCGCCGACGAGACGATCGACATCGCGCGCGACGCGTCGAGACTCGATGCGTACGAGAGCGGACGCGGGCACTTCGACGCCGCGTTCGAGTGTTCGGGCAACCCGCTCGCGCTCGCCTCCTGCCTGAACGCCGTCAAGCCGCGCGGCACCGTCGTCCAGGTCGGCATGATGCCGCCCGTCGACACCGGCATCCCGATGGGCAGGATCGTCTCCAAGGAACTCTCCCTCGCCGGCACGTTCCGCTTCCACGACGAGTTCGACATCGCCGTCGACGCACTGGTCTCGGGCCGTCTCGACGTCTCCTCGCTGCACTCCGGCACGTTCACCTTCGACGAGGCGGACGCGGCCTTCGCCGCCGCGCTCGACCGGAGCCGTCACATGAAGGTCCAACTGAGGTTCGCCCGATGAGTCATCCGCTGTTCGACCTGTCAGGGCGTCTCGCCCTCGTCACCGGTTCCAGTCGCGGCATCGGGCGTCATCTCGTGCAGGGGCTCGCCGAGGCCGGCGCCGCCGTGGTCGTCAACGGCGTGAACCCCGAGCGGGTCGAGGCGAGCGTCGCGGAGCTCGAGGCACTGGGGTACGTCGCGCACGGGCGCGCCTTCGACGTCACCGACAGCACGGCGATCGAGGCGGCCGTCGCCGACATCGAGTCCTCGATCGGCGCGATCGACATCCTCGTCAACAACGCCGGCATCCAGCGGCGGACGCCGCTGCTCGAGTGCACCGACGACACCTGGGCGGAGGTCATGGCCGCCAACCTCGGTTCGGTGTTCCGCGTCTCGCGCGCCGTCGCCCGGCACATGGTGGAGCGAGGGCGCGGCAAGATCGTCAACACCTGCTCGCTGCAGAGCGAGCTCGGGCGCCCGACGATCGCCCCGTACGCGGCCTCCAAGGGCGGCGTGAAGATGCTGACCAAGAACATGTGCGCCGAATGGGCACCGCACGGCATCCAGGTCAACGGACTCGGCCCCGGCTACTTCGCCACCGAGCTGACCGCCGCCCTGGTCGAGGACGCCGCGTTCAGCGAGTGGCTGTGCAAGCGCACGCCGGCCGGGCGCTGGGGCGATGTCGGCGAGCTGGTCGGCGCGACCATCTTCCTCGCCTCCGACGCCTCGAACTACGTCAACGGGCATATCCTGTACGTCGACGGCGGCATGTCCGCCGTCGTCTGACGGCCCGCCACCGCCCGTCGAACCACCCTCCACGCTCTCTCACCCGGACACCGATACCGCTACATGAGCCAGACGATCCTCCTCATGGGCCCGCTGATGCCGGCCGTCATGGACACGCTCGAGAGCACCTACACGGTGCACCGCCACTGGGAGGCGGACGACGGCGACGCGCTGATCGAGCGCATCGCCGGGGACTGCGCGGGTGTCGTCACGGACGGCGGTCGCGGCGTCTCGAAGGCGGTGCTGGAGAAACTGCCGAACGTCGGGGTCGTCTCGGTGTTCGGAGTCGGCGTGGACGCGGTCGATCTCGACTACTGCCGCGAGCGCGGCCTTCCGGTCACCAACACCCCGGACGTGCTGAGCGACGACGTCGCGGACCTGGCCGTCGCCCTCGCCCTGGCCGTCTCGCGCGACATGATCGTCGCCGATCGCCACGCGCGGGCCGGGCGCTGGGCGAGTCAGGGCGGGCTGCCGCTGACGACGCGCATGAAGGGCAAGCGCGCCGGCATCTACGGCATGGGCAGCATCGGACGCACGCTCGCCAGGCGGCTCGCCGGGTTCGAGATGGACATCGCGTACTGCAACCGGAGCGAGAAGAGGGACTCCCCGCACCGCTTCGTCGCCTCGCTCGAGGCACTCGCGAAGGAGGTGGACTTCCTGTTCGTGACGGCCTCGGCCACGCCGGGCTCGATCGGCTCGGTGAACGCCGCCGTGCTCGACGCGCTCGGCCCCGACGGCTGGCTGATCAACGTCTCGCGCGGTACGCTGGTCGACGAGCCGGCGCTGATCGAGGCCCTGCAGCAGAATCGCATCGCCGGCGCCGGCCTCGACGTCTTCGCCGACGAGCCGAACATTCCCGAGGCGCTGTTCGCGCTCGACAACGTGGTGCTGCAGCCGCACGTGGCGAGCGGCACGCACGAGACGCGCCGGGCGATGGGCCAGCTCGTGCTGGACAACGTCGAGGCGCACTTCGCCGGACGCGATCTGCCGACGCCGGTCGGTTGAGCGAGCGGTGTCGATCCGACGCCGGAACCGGATGGGGCGAGACCATGACTGACGAGCGCGGGACGAACGACGGGAAGGACGGTGGTGTCTGTGGCGGGGGCGCCGACATCGGCCTGATCGGCCTGGCGGTCATGGGGCAGAACCTCGTGCTGAACATGGCCGATCACGGCTTCCGGGTGATCGCCTACAACCGCACGACCGAGAAGATGACCGCGTTCGTCGAAGGCCTGCCCGACGGCGGCCCGATCAGCGGTGCCGAGACACTGGAGGCGATGGTCGAGGGGCTCCGGGCCCCGCGCAAGGTCATGATCATGGTGCGGGCGGGTCGGGCGGTCGATGCCGTCATCGACGAGCTGGTGCCGCTCCTCTCGAAGGGTGACGTCATCATCGACGGCGGCAACTCGAACTTCACCGACACCGAGCGGCGGGCCACCGAGCTCGCCGGCGAGGGACTCCTGTTCGTCGGCGCCGGCGTCTCCGGCGGCGAGGAAGGGGCGCGTCACGGTCCGTCGCTGATGCCCGGCGGTCACGCCGACGCGTGGCCGCTGATCAAGGACATCTTCCAGGGAATCGCGGCGAAGACCGACGCCGGCGAGCCCTGCTGCGACTGGGTCGGGGACGGCGGCGCCGGGCACTTCGTCAAGATGGTGCACAACGGCATCGAGTACGGCGACATGCAGATGATCTGCGAGAGCTACGACTTCATGCGGCGCCTGCTCGGCATGGACAACGAGACGATGGGCGCGACCTTCAACCGCTGGGACGAGGGCGAGCTGAACAGCTACCTGATCGAGATCACCGCCGCGATCCTGCTGTACCGCGACAAGGACGGCGAGGCCACCGTCGACACCATCCTCGACAAGGCCGGGCAGAAGGGTACCGGCAAGTGGACGGCGATCAACGCGCTCGACCTGGGCATCCCGCTGACGCTGATCGGCGAGGCCGTGTTCGCCCGGGCGCTCTCGGCGCTGAAGGACGAGCGCGTGCGCGCGGCGGACGTGCTGGAGGGGCCCGATGCAGGGCGTTCCCTCTCCCCCGAGGACTGGCTCGACGCGCTCGGGCAGGCGCTGTTCGCCTCGAAGATCCTCTCCTACGCCCAGGGCTACATGCTGATGCGGGCCGCGGCGAACGAGTACGGCTGGCAGCTCAACTACGGCGGCATCGCGCAGATGTGGCGCGGCGGCTGCATCATCCGCTCGGCCTTCCTCGACGACATCAAGGTCGCCTTCGACAAGGATCCCGAGCTGGAGAATCTCCTGCTCGACGACTACTTCCGCGATCGTGTGCACCTGGCGCAGAAGAACTGGCGACGCGTGGTCGCCGCCGGCGCGACGCACGGCCTGCCGATGCCGGCGACCGCCGCCGCCCTTGCCTTCTATGACGGCTACCGCAGCGCGCGCCTGCCGGCGAACCTCCTGCAGGCGCAACGCGACTACTTCGGCGCACACACCTACCAGCTTCTCGACGGCACGCCCGACTGGTGCCACACCGACTGGATCGAGAGCGGCGGCGGCGTGTCCAGCAGCACCTACGACGCATAGGGCTCCCCAGCCCCCCGACCGGAGCGATCGATCATGCTGTTCGGCATCTCCCCGCACCTTCCCGCGACACTGCTGCACGCGCTCGCGAGCATGGGACACGGCGACGAGATCGTGCTCGTCGACGCGAACTATCCGGCCGCCTCGGACGCGCGCCACACTCATGTCGGACACGCGATCGAGCTCCCCGGACGCGATCTCGCCGAGGCGGTCGAGGACATCCTCCGGCTGATGCCGCTCGACGCGTTCGTCGAGTCACCGGTGACCCTGATGGCCTCCCCCGGCGCGACCGAGCCGCCCTCGGTGCACCGGGCCGTGAACGCTCTGCTCGAATCGGCACCGGGCGGGCCGTGGACACCCGCCGTCATCGAGCGCTTCGCCTTCTACGAGCGCGCGCGGCAGGCGTTCGTGCTGGTACGGACGCTCGAACGCCGCCCGTACGGCAACGTCGTCCTGACCAAGGGCGTGCTGACACCGGACGGGGCGCTGATGACGCAAGCGCTCGCCAGCGCGGTCGACTGAAGCGGTCAGCCGAGCAGTATCCCGAGCAGCAGAGGCAGGTAGAGCACCGCCCCGAGATGGGTGACGAGGATCAGGCCGGACACCTCGGCGCTGTCGCGTCCGTGCTTCTCGGCGAGCAGGAAGTTGAACACCGCGACCGGCACCGCCGTCTCGATGACGAGCACGCCGCGCGCGACACCGTCGAGCCCGAACAGCGCGGCGACGCCGAAGCCGACGGCCAGCGCGAGCGCCGTGCGGATTCCGGACCACAGGAGGTTCGAGGGGAGCGACTGCGCGCGCATGCCGGCGAGACTGACGCCGAGCGTGATCAGCATCAGCGGGATGACGATCTGCCCGAGCAATGACAGCGTCTCCATCGCGAAGGCGGGCACCGACACGTCGAGCACCCGCGCGGCGATGCCGAGCCAGATCGCGTGCAGGATCGGCGAGCGCAGCGCCCGCCCCGGGTTCGCACTGCCGGCGTAGATCGCCTCCCCGAGCGTGAACAGCAGGATGCACTGCACGGCGAAGAACGTCATCGCGTAGGCGAGTCCCGTCTCGCCGAACGCGAGCAGGCAGACCGGCAGGCCCAGGTTGCCGGTGTTGCCGACCACGTGGGCGACCGACAGTCGCCAGTCCTTGCCCGCGGCGCGCAGCATCAGCACCACGAGCGGGGCGAACACGACGTGCACGGCGAGCGTCGCGAGCGCGAGCGTGCCGAGCGCCTCGAGCGAGACCTCCGCCGTCGCGAGGGTGTGGAACAGGAGTGCCGGCAGGCTCACGTTGACGACGAGCGTCGTGACGAAGTCGAGCGGAAAGGCCGGCCCGCACCGCTGCCAGGCGAGACCGACGAGCGCGAGGCAGGCACCGGGCGCGAGGATCGAGAGGATCTGCAGGGCGAGCTCGATCACGGGTACCGAGGCGGGAGGGTGACGGGGCGGAGAGTATACTGAGGGGCTCGCACCGAGCGTCGCACGCCGCGACCTTCCCGGTGCCTCCCCCTCGATCCGCCCTTCCCCGAACACGTCCCGCCGCGCGACGTCGCCCGCTCGTCGCCACTCGCCACCGCTTCACTGTCGTGGTGCCGCCCCCCGCTTCCCCGAGACGCCCGTGACCCGATCGCACCTCGCGTTGCTCGTCCTGATCAACGTGCTGTGGGGGTTCAACTTCATCGCGGGCAAGGAGGGCACGGCGACGTTCGGACCGCTCCTGTTCATCGCCCTGAGGTTCGCGATCGTGCTCGTGCTGCTCGCGCCGTTCATCCGGCGTGTACCCGGGCAGATGCGCGAGGTGCTGGCGATCGGCCTCGTGCTCGGCGTCGGCCACTACGCGTCGATGTTCTACGCGATCCACGTCGCGGGCTCGCTCTCCTCGGTCGCGATCGCCTCGCAGCTGACGGTGCCGTTCTCGACGATCCTCGCCATCGTCTTCCTCGGCGAGCGCATCCGGCTGGTGCGGGCGCTCGCGATCGGCGCCTCGTTCGCCGGCGTCGTGGTGATCGGACTCGCGCCGATCGGCGGACCCGATCACCTGCTCGCGCTCGGGCTGACGGCACTCGCGTCGGCGGCGATGGCGACGGCGGCGATCCTGATGCGCCGCCTCGAAGGCGTCGGCACGTTCAACCTGCAGGGCTGGATCGCGCTCTGCGCGACGCTCGCGATGACGGTGCTGACGCTCGCGCTCGAGCGGCCGGACTGGACGGCGCTGCGCGCGATACCGCTCGAGGACTACTGGTCGACGGCGTACTCGGCGGTCGGCGCGACGGTCGTCGGCCACGGGCTGCTCTACTGGCTCCTGCAGCGCTACCCGGTGAACGACGTCGCGCCGTTCATCACGCTGTCGACGCTGTTCGCGATCGGGTTCGGCATGTGGCTGCTCGGCGACCCGCTGACGCCACGCATCGCGATCGGCGGTGCGCTGACGCTCGTCGGGGTCACCGTCATCGCCATCAGGAACGCCGCCCGCTCGGCCCCGAGCGGGGTACGCGTGCCGCGCTGAGCGCTACCGCGCGATGTCTTCCTGGACGATGTCGCCGGTGCGCGGATCGAGATAGGTCGTGACGCTCTCGCCCTGCACGTTCATGCCGGTGACCTCGTAGCAGTTGCCGTCCGAGACGCCCATGTTCTCGACCGTGTAGCCGAGCGTCTCGACGCGCTCCTGCACCGCCTCGGGCTGCATCCACGAGTCGTCCCGCGCCTCGCCGCACACCGGGCTCTCGGCGAGGACGCCGGTTCCGAAGGTGGCGGCGACGGCGCACACGGTGCCGGACAGCGCGATGCGCAGGGTGCGTGATGTCTTCATGGTTCGGTTCTCGTCCGTCGTTCGGAGGACCGGTCGGGATTTCCCGCCCGGGCGGGGGACACGCTACGGGCGCGGACGGGAGCACGGCAAGTTACCGTCCGTTCGTCTGCGGAACGGTCACGGGAGCCTGGAGACGAGGCCGCCCCGCGCTCAGAACAGCGGATCGGGAAGCGGCTTCGACAGCGGCGTGACCCATCCGGTCACGGGGTCCCCGCGGCGCACCTCGGTCAGGTCGGCGAGCCGGTCGACGAGCGGCTGCGGATCGCGCGTGTCGAGCGAACACGACGTGTCGACATGGACGGCGACGTCGCGCGTGCCGCCCGCACCGTGCTCGGTCTCGAGAAACTGCGCGAACTGCCAGATCATGTCGGGAACGCAGGCCATCTTGTGCGCCTGCTGTCTCGTCAGGTGATCGTACGGATCGACGACCCGTCGCGTGCCGTCGTCGAGGAGCACGTGGAACATCGCGCGTCCGCGCTTCGAGCGCAGCTTCATCCGCCAGGCGAAACGGTGCCCGTCCTCGTTCCAGGCGACGTGGCCGGGCGCGAGGTGATGACGGAGCGGCACGACGATCTGCGCGACGAGCCAGAGACTGACCAGCGCGACGACGAAGGCCGCCGCCCAGGGCGCGCGTCGCGATGCCGCGCGCGAGCCGTTCGCCCCTTCCACGTCCGCCGCGGGACACGCGAGCGCGGTGAAGCGCATCGCCCGTCCGCGGGCCTGCAACCAGCGCAGCACCTGACGCGGCCAGTCCGGATCGAACAGCATCAGCGTCGCGGCGAACGTGATGTACGGGAAGATGCCGATGTCGAACACGAACGTGTTGATGACGTGGAACACGCCGTAGATCGCGAGCACCGCCAGCCGGGTCCGCCGCCAGAGCAGGAGCGGCGCACCGAGCAGGTGCAGCGCGATCGCCCCGTAGCTGGCGGCCATGATGCCCGGGTCCTGCGTCAGCCACTGGAAGACGGCCGCCTCGTCGGCGCTCGCCTCCGTCATCCACAACCGCATGGGCTCGAGATTCAGCCAGTCGTACGTGAGCTTGGCGAGGCCGGCGTGGACCAGCACGATCTCGAGCTGCGCGCCGATCCAGAAGCGCCCCCAGTTCGGCACGGTGTCCGCGGCGAGTGCCGGTCGGCGGCGCGCGTCGAGCGACCAGAGGCTGTGCGCCGGCACGAACACGAGGATCGCGGCGAAGATCAGCGCCAGGTAGAAATGGTTCAGGTACAGCGCCTGATCGAGCAGGAACAAATAGCCGAAGGTCAGTACCAGCAGGACCGCCGAGACGCGGTAGAACAGCCCGAGCATGACGCCCGCGGCGGCGAGCGCCATGACCACGAACACGAGCTCGAGCCCCACGCCGGGCAGCAGCCGCACCCACTCGAAACGGTGGTACTTGAACAGGAGATCCGTCTCCCGATACAGGCAGTCCAGGCACAGAAAGGCGCCGTAGTTGATCGCCTCGAAGAGCATCAGCGCACCGAACGCGATCCGGAAGACGGCGAGCGAGCTCGCGTCGACCGGGCGGAACAGCAGCCGCTCGATCAATGCCGGCACGGTCCGCCGTCCCGCTCGGCGCCCGGAGGGAGCGTGGTGCGGATCACGCTTCGGGGAGCGGCGTTGAAGACGGGATCGCCACCTGCCGCCGTACGGGCAGACATCCTCTCGTGCCCCCGTTCCGCCGAGTCGCTCGGGCTCGCGGCGGGACCGATGGCCTCACGCTCCGAAAGGGACCTCTCCATGCCCGAAATTGTCGCACGATCGGCCACCTCACGGCTCTCCGCCACGCGTGCGCCACGCGGGCGATCCACAGCCTCGCGGCGGGCGGCCTGCACGATCGCGCTGGCGACGACCTGCGCGCTCGCGTTGCCCGCGCAGGCCGACGACATCGATGTCTACACCGCGCACATCGCGGCGCAGAAGAAGCCGAACGTCCTGTTCGTGCTCGACTACTCGGGCAGCATGACCCAGGACATCGCCAACGGCAACGCCTCGATGTCGGGGTTGCCGACGAAGATCGATGTCCTGCGCGAGGCGATGGATCAGGTGCTGCTCGACAACGTCGGCCGGATCCATGCCGGCATCGGATCGATCTACGACGGCAGGGCCTCGGGCGTGCGCTGGCCGGTCTCCGACCTCGCGGCCGACGCGCACGACATCGACGGCGACATCCCGGCCGGTGCGCTGAGCGCGCGCGAGGCGATGCTGACCCAGCTCGAGCGCCGCGACGCGAACGGCGCGACCCGTACCGTCAACGCCCTCGTCGAGGCCGCGATGTACTTCCGTGGTGCCCCGGTCGTGAACGGCGGGGCCAACCCCCGCAACTCGTGGCACTCCCGCCCCGACACCTGGGACGCGGCGGCCGGTCGCTACTCGGGCGGCAACCCGAGTGCCGCCATCCCGGCGAGCTACACCCCCGACGACGCCTACTGGCGCGACGTCTACCTGGCGGGCGACTTCGGCTGGTGCTCCGACTACAGCGAGTCCGGCGGCGGCAGTCCGGGAGGGGTCAACCGATGCGCCGGAAAGACGACCTACGACTGCACGTTCCAGCCGGCCGGCAGCTGGGACGGCGAAGGCAACTCCAAAGACTACGCGGCGCACACCAGCTGCCGCTACGAGCATCCGGATCACTGGGACGGGGCGAACTACAATTCGCCGATCGGCGGACAGTGCGAGACGAACGCGATCGTGCTGATCTCGGACGGCCTGCCCGATCGCTACGACGACAACGACTCGCTCCGCGACGTCATCGGCATGGATCCGTCGGAGTGCGAGGACCTGGGCCCGAGCATCTTCTCCCGATCCACGCAGGGCAAGAACGGGGACTGCGGACCGGAAGTCGTCCGCCAGCTGGCCGAGAACCCGCAGATTCCCGACATCGCCGACAGCGTCGTCAAGACCTACACGGTCGGTTTCGGTGTCGACGGCATCGGTCAGGAGTATCTCGACCTGCTGGCGAGTGCCGGCAAGGGAGACTCGTACTCCGCCTCGAACGGCGCGGAGCTGAGCGCGGCGCTCGGCAGCGCGATCAGCGATGCCATCGGCGGCTCCGAGAGCTTCGTGGAACTGTCCGTCGATGTCGACAAGGCCTCGTTCTCGCACGACGATCAGGCCTACTTCAACCTGTTCACGCCGAGCCCGCAGCGGGCCTGGTCGGGCAACCTGAAAGGCTACTTCGTGGACGCCGACAGCTTCCGCGGCATCGACGGCGACGAGGCGATCGTGAGCGACGAGCGAGGATCACGCTTCGTCGACACCGCGCAGAGCTTCTGGTCGGACGCCCCGGACGGGGACTCGGTCTCGGCCGGCGGCGCCTCCGAGCAGATCGTCACGGGCGGGCGCAACCTCTACACCTGGCTCGGCGACGAGGTGAACATCGGTCCCGGCGGGACGTCGCTGTCGCTCGCCGACAGCCACCGGCTCGACGCCGGCAATGCCGCCCTGAAGGCCGCCGCGCTCGGCCCCGGGGTCACCGCTGCCGAGCGCACCGCGGCACTCGACTGGCTGCAGACGGCCCCGATGGGCGATCCGCTGCACAGCAAGAGCGTGAGCGTCGACTACGGCGATCGACAGGTCGTCTACGTCATGACCAACCAGGGCCTCCTGCACGCGATCGACGCGACCGACCCGAGCGCCCTGGGCAGCGGCAACGGCGGGGGCGATACCGCCGGGGGCGGCGAGCTGTTCGCGTTCATGCCGGCCCGCCTGCTGCCGAACCTGCCGCTGCTCCGGGCGAACCCCGTGGGCGACGATCACGTCTACGGGCTCGACGGCTCGACGACGCGATGGCACGACGATGCCAACAACGACGGCATCGTCAACGGCACCGACACGGTCATGCTGATCGTCGGCATGCGTCGCGGCGGAGAGGCGTACTACGCGCTCGACGTGACCCGGCCCCGGCAACCCGTCCTCAAGTGGGTCATCGACAGCTCGACGCCCGGCTTCGCCGAACTTGCCCAGAGCTGGTCGCGGGCGTCGCTCGTGAGCGTGCGTCGCGGCGGAACGAAGGAGCGCGTGCTGATGTTCGGCGGCGGCTACGATCCGGCGCTGGACGACACGAGCGCGGCGACCCCCTCGCGCGGCAACGCGATATTCGCGGTCGACCGGAGCGGAGATCTCGTGCGGAAGTTCACCCACCCGCAGATGGTGCACGCGCTCGCCGCCGACCTGACCGTGATCGACAGCGACGCGGACGGGCTCGCCGACCGGATCTACGCGGGCGATCTCGGCGGCCAGGTCTGGCGGATCGACTTCGACGACATCGCCACGAACGCGGACTCGCGCGTGACGCTCCTGGCCGACCTCGACGACGGGACCCACCAGCCGTTCTTCTACGCGCCGAGCGTCGCGCTGAACCGCGATGCCTCCGGCGACGTCCTGACGGTGGCGCTCGGCTCGGGCAACCGCACGGAACCGCTCGACGACAGCTCCGCGAACGCCTTCTTCGTGCTTCGCGACACCGATGTGGACAAGGGCGTTCCGGCGACCGTCGGCGCATCGCTGCAGACGGCGGACCTGCACGACGCGACGGATGCCGACACGGCACCGGCCGCCGCGGGCGAGAGCGCCGGCTGGCTCGTCCGGCTCGCTCCCGGCGAGAAGTCGCTGTCGCGCGTCGTCAGCTTCGAGGGGCAACTCCTGGCGACGACGTTCGCCCCGGAGGCGGGTGCCGGCGACGCCTGCTCGTTCGAGACGACGCGACGCTTCTACCGGATGGACCTGCTCACCGCCGCCGCGGAGCTCGGCAGCACCACCGACGACCCGACGGATACCGACACCTCCTACCGACGCTGGCGCCGGCTGGACGGCGGAGGCATCCCGAGCACGCCGGTCGTGCTGTTCCCGAAGGGCGCGAGCACCGTGCAGATATTCGTGGACAAGGAACGCGTCGACGCGATCGAGCAGCGCCTGACACGCGTCTACTGGCACGCGAAGTGACCCCGTCGGACGAAGTCCGGGCTCAACCGGAGACCGCCTTCGTCCGATAAGGGGTTCGACCCCGTGTGCCCGACACGACCCGGACCTCGCCGATCTGCATGGACATCTACCCCCTCCTGAAGCGCCTCGTCGACTTCGACGGCTCGGATCTGTACCTGGCCACCGGCGCTCCGCCGAGCGCGAAGTTCTCCGGCGAGCTGACGCCGCTCTCGGAGACGCCCTTCGTGCACGGCGAGGTCGAGGCGATCGCCCGCTCGGTCATGAACGAGGAGCAGTGCGAGGAGTTCGATCGGGAGCTCGAGATGAACCTCGCGATCTCCCCGGAGGGCATCGGCCGCTTCCGGCTCAACATCTTCAAGCAGCGCAACGAGGTCTCGCTCGTCGCGCGGAACATCCAGACAGAGATCCCGCGCTTCGACGATCTCGGCCTGCCGGAGATCCTGAAGGAGGTCATCACCGCCAAGAACGGGCTCGTGCTGTTCGTCGGCGGCACGGGCTCGGGCAAGTCCACCTCGCTCGCGGCGCTGATCGATCACCGCAACGCGTTCAAGGGCGGGCACATCATCACGATCGAGGACCCGGTCGAGTACGTTCACCCGCACAAGAAGTGCATCGTCAACCAGCGCGAGGTGGGCGTCGACACGATGAGCTTCCACGCCGCGCTGAAGAACACGCTCCGCCAGGCGCCGGACGTGATCCTGATCGGCGAGATCCGCGACCGCGAGACGATGGAGCACGCCGTCGCGTTCGCCGAGACCGGGCACCTGGCGATCTCGACCCTGCACGCGAACAACGCCAACCAGGCGATCGACCGGATCATCAACTTCTTTCCCTCGGAGAACAAGGCGCAGCTGCTGCACGATCTCGGCAACAACATCCGCGCGATCGTCTCCCAGCGGCTCGTGCCGACCGTGGACGGCAAGCGCTGCGCCGCGATCGAGATCCTGCTCGGCTCGCACACGATCAAGCAGATGATCATGAAAGACCAGCTCTCGGACATCAAGGAGGCGATGCTGAAGTCCGAGAACCAGGGCATGAAGACGTTCGACAGCGCGCTGTTCGATCTGGTGCGCGAAGGTCGCATCACCGAGGAGGAGGCGCTGAAGAACGCCGACTCCGCCAACAACCTTCGCCTCCGGCTCAAGCTGACGGCCAAGAGCGCGCCCGAGGAAGACGCGAGCGATCTGATGCTGCGCGGACAGCCGCCGAGCGACACCACGGCGAAGCCGTCGGACGAGGACGGTGCCGCCGACGAGACGGGCGCCGCCACCGATGACGAGCGTGCCGGGGACGCGGGCACGCAGGCGACGTCCGACAACGACATCCACGCGATGATGACCGCCCGCATGGGCGACGGGGCCGCGGCCAACGACCCAGCCGACGCCGCGGCACGCGCGGCGAAGGCGGCCGAGAAGCTCGCCGCGATGCGTGCGGCGAAGGCGGCGAGCGCCGCCGCCCCGACCGCACCGGCGGGCGACGCCGGCGGACTCGCCTCGGCGGCGGAGGCGTTCGAGCTCTCGCTCGAGCCCACCGAGGAGCCCGAGGAGCCGCCCGAGCCGGGGGCGGAGAACGCGGACGAGCTGCCGCAGATGGGCATGGGGCGCGTCGGCTGACGCTGGGTTTTCGTACGGTCATGCGGCCATCGGGGCGCGACAGGGCGGTATGCTGTCGCCCGCACGGACACCGACACCCCGACTCCGCATGGCCGGTCACCCGACCCCGTTCCGTTTCGTCCACACCGCCGACCTGCACCTCGACTCCCCGCTGAAGTCGCTGGCCAGTCGCGACGCCGCGCTGGCCGAGGCCGTCAGGACGGCGAGCCGCAAGGCCCTCGCCCGCACGGTCGACCTGTGTCTCGACGAGGCGGTCGACGCGCTCCTGATCGCCGGAGATCTCTACGACGGCAGCCAGCGCAGCATGCACACCGCCGCGGCGCTGACGCGCGAGATGAAGCGTCTGCACGAGGCGTCGATCCCGGTCTGCGTGATCCAGGGCAATCACGACGCACGCTCGCACATCACGCGCGAGCTCGCGCTGCCGCCGAACGTGCTGACCTTCACCGGTCGCGGCGGCACGCACCTGATCGGCGACGGGCGCGCGGCCGTGCACGGTGTCAGCTTCTCCAGGCCCCACGCGCCCGAGTCGCTGCTCCCGAAGTTTCCCCGGCCCTCGCCGGAGTGCTGGAACGTCGGCCTCCTGCACACCAGCCTCGCCGGTGCCGAGGGACACGACGCCTACGCCCCGTGCTCGCTCGAGGAGCTCGTCGGGTTCGGCTACGACTACTGGGCGCTCGGGCACGTGCACCGGCGCCGCGTGCACCATGACGACGCGCCGGCCGTGGTCATGCCGGGCAACCCTCAGGGGCGCGACATGGGCGAGGACGGCGCGCGCAGCGTGACCCTCGCGACGCTCGCCGACGGTGCGCCCGTCGCGCTGGCCGAGCACGTCGTCGGTCCGGCGCGCTTCGAGCGACTGGTGATCGATGTCGGCGGCGTCGACGACTGGCAGGCCCTCCTGCGGCGGCTCGACGACGCGCTCGTCGAGCGACGCGGCGCGATCGATGTCGAGCATCTGATCGTGCGGATCGAGCTCCGCGGTCGCTCGCCGCTCGCCTGGCGCATCGCGCGCGATCGCGACCTGATCGCCACGCTCCTCGGGGAGACGGCCGAGGGACTCGACGGCACGTGGATCGAGAAGGTGGCGAGCGAGGTCGCGTCGCCCGATCCGGCATCCGGTGGCGGCGACGGCACCTCCGTGCTCGGGCGCCTGGGCGCACTGATCGACGACGAGCTCTTCGCCTCGCCCGAGCTGCGGCGGCAGGTCGACCAGGACGTCGCCGAGTTCCTGAAGAAGCTGCCGAAGGAGTCCCGTCACCTGCTCGGCGACGACGAGGCGACGAGCGCGACGCGCGTGGAGGCGCTGCTGCGCGAGGGCAGTGCCGAGCTGCTGATGCGCATCGGCGGCGAAGGTGACGAGGCGGAGCGCGACGCCGCCGACGACGCGCTCGCGGAAGACGACGCGGAGAGCCGATAGGCGGTGCGCATCGAACGCCTCGAGCTCGCCGCCTTCGGGCACTTCACCGATCACGCGCTCGAGCTCGGCGCACCGGTTGCCGACGGCTCCGACCTGCACGTCGTCTACGGCCCGAACGAGGCCGGCAAGTCGACCACGCTCGCGGCGATCGGCGAGCTCCTGTACGGCATGCCGCACCGCTCGCTCTGGGCCTTCCGGCACGACAACGCGATGCTCGAGATCGGCGCCCGTCTCGCGAGCGACGGCGGCACGCTCGACGTGCGTCGCTTCAAGAACCGCCTCGTCGACGCGGACGGCCAGGTGCTCGACGCGAACGCGATCGACACGCACGGGCTCGGGCTCGACGAGTACCGCGCCCGCTTCTCGCTCGACGAGAAGACGCTCGAGAAGGGTAGCGACGCGATCCTCGAGCAGCAGGGCGAGCTCGGCGCCGCGCTGTTCTCGGCCGCCGCGGGACTGGCCGATCTCGGCAGCCGTCTCGAGCGGGCGATGGCCCCGGCCGACGCCTTCTACCAGCCACGCAAGCGGACGCAGATCGAGCTGATCGCGCTCAAGGCACGGCTCGCCACGATCGACGAGGAGCTGGCCACGCGCGATGTCGACACCAGGGCGTGGACGGCGCTGCGCACGGCCACCGACGCCGCGCGCGAGCGCCACGCGAGCCAGGAGACGCTGGTGGCCGGGCTACACGCGGGCGTCACGGCACTCGAGCGGCAGCTTCGCGCGCTGTCGGCCGCCGAGCGCCGCGCGAGCCTTCGCGAGCGTCTCGTCGGGTTCGCCGACCTGCCCGAGCTGCCCGCCGACGCGCTCGACGGCGTCGACGAGGATCTCGTCGCTCACGACAGGGCGAGAACCGCGCTGGACATCGCCGAGACCCGCCTCGGCGAGCTGGAGAGCGAGCTCGGCGCGCTCGCGATCGACGAGCCGGTGCTCGTCCATCGCGACACGGTAGAGGCGCTCGCCCGGGAGCGCATCGTCGTCGCCGAACGTCGTGACGAGGCGCCGGCGGCACGCGACGCGCTCGAACGCGCCGAGCGCAACTGCCGGGCACTGGCCCGCGAGCTCGAGCTCGCGGACGGCGTCGCGCCGCTCGATGCCGTGGTGCCCGAGGACGTCATCGCCCGCCTCGAGTCACTCGCCCAGCAACGCGCCGGAGCGATCGCCTCCCGCGACGCCGCGGCGCGGGAGCTGGCCGCGCTCGGCGACGACCGCGACGACGGGGGCGAGGCGGACGGGGCGGACGGCACCGCCCCGCCCGACGCGACCTTGCTCGCCGGCCTGGTCGAGCGGCTCGTCGGCGAGGCACCCTGGGCGGCCCGCGACGCGCTCCGGACGCGCCGCGACGAGCTCGCCCTCGATGTCGCGCGCGCTCTGGAAGGGCTCGCGCCGTGGCACGGCGACGAACGGGCGTTGACGCGTATCGTGCCGCCGGAGCCGGCCGAGCTCACGGCCCTCGAGGAGCGTGCCAGGGCCCTCGACACGCGCACTCGCACGCTCGACGAGGACGCCCGGCGTCTCGCCGACGAGCTCGCCACGAACACCGATCGCCGCGAGGCACTCGCCGATGCCGGTCTCGTCGACGACGCGCGGCTCGCGGCGCTGCGCCGCGCGCGCGACGAGCGGCTCGTCGCCCTGCGCGACGGACTCGGACGCGAGGTGGCGCCCGCGACCCTGCTCGGCGAGCTCGACACGCTCGAGGAGACGCTCGCGACGCTCGACAGCGCGGCCGATGCGCGCGTCGTCCACGGTGACACGCTGGCCCGATCGAAGGCGCTCGACGTCGAGCGCGCGGCTCTCGAGCGCCGTGGCGAACGGGCGCTCGCCGCGCGCGAGGAACATGCCGGCGCCACCCGTGCGCTCGAGGCGGACGTCGCCGCCGTCGCCGCGGCGCTCGGGTGCGACGGCGCGACCCTGTCCGCGCTGCTCGCCTGGCTGCCGCGACGCACGAACGCGCTGCAGCGGATCGAGGATCTCGCCGATGCCGACGCCGCGCTCGCCCGCGCGGAGGCCGACCTCGACGCGCGCGCCGGGCGTCTCGCCGCCCTGCTCGCACCGCTCCTGCCCGACACCGCGCGGGCGACACTCGTCGACGCGCCGCTCACCGAGCTCCTGCCGCTCGCGCGCGAGGCGCTCGACGCGCACGCGTCGCGTCGCGAGCGCCTCGAACGGGCCGGGCGCGAGCGTCGCGAGCGCGCCGGCCAGCGCGCGCGCCGTCGCGCCGCGCTCGACGAGGCGGAGGCGGAGCTCACCCGCTGGCAGGCGGACTGGACGCGCGCGATCGGTGGACGCTCGTCGCTCGACGGCGAGGCGACGACGGTGATCGGGCGGCTCGACGCGTGGCGAAGGCTCGGACGCGAGGCGCGCGCGCTCGACGAGCGCCGCGCGGCGAGCGCCACGATCGACGGCGCGCTGGAGCGCTTCGAGCGGCGTGCCCGCGACACGCTCGCGGCGCTCGCGGCCGACGAGAGCCTCCCGGCGGACACCGACGGGGACGAAAGCGTCGACGGCGATGCCGGTAACGCTCCCGGTGGCGACCGAGGCGGTGGCGACACGCTCGCCCGCGTCGCGGCCCTCGAGGGCCGTCTCGCGAAGGCACTCCGCACGGCTGAGGACGCCGAGCGGTTGCGCGCCCAGATCCTTACGCGGCGCACGGCCCGCGACACCACGCGCGAGACGCTCGAACCGCTCGCCCGCCGCCTCGAATCGCTTCGCGAACGCACCGGCACGGACACGCTCGCGGCATTGCCCGCACGCGTCGCGCGCCTGCGCGAGCGCGCAGGCCTGCGCGGGCGGCTCGCCGAGACCGAGTCCGATCTCCGCGACGCGCTCGCGACCGAGGACATCGACGCCGCCCTCGCCGATCGGGAGACGCTCGAGCGCGATGCGCTGGAGGCCGAGCTGGCCGCGCGGGGCGAGCGGCTCGAGGCCGAGCGGCGCGAGCTCGCCGAATGCCTGGCGACCCTCAAGAGCGGCGAGCGCGAGCTCGTGACCCTCGACGACAACGCCGCCGTCGCGACACTACAGGCCGAGCGCGCGAACGTGCTGCACGAGATCGAGACGCGCGCGCTCGAGACGCTCCGGCTCAGACTCGGACGGCTCGCGCTCGAGAGCGGGCTGAACCGCTTCCGCGAGCGCCATCGGAGCGGCATGATGGAGCACGCCCGGCGCGCCTTCGTCGCGCTGACCGACGGGCAGTTCGGCGACCTTCGTGCCCGCCCCGACGAGCGCGGACGCGACCGCCTCGTCGGCGTGCGCACCGACGGCAGCGTGCTCGACACCGCGCGCATGTCGACCGGCACGCGGCTGCAGCTGTTCCTGGCGCTGCGCGTCGCCGCCTGGCACGAGTACGCCGACAAGCGCGTGCCGCTGCCGTTCGTCGCCGACGACATCCTCGAGAGCTTCGACGAGCGCCGCACCGCCGCCGCCTTCGGACTGATGGCCGACATGGCCCGCCGAGGTCAGGTGATCTACCTGACCCATCACCGCCACCTGATCGACATCGCCCGCGCGAACGCACCCGGCGTGCACGTGCACGAGCTGCCGCCGCGCACGACATGACGCCGCTCGTCGTCGACAACCGGACGGCGCGCCGGCTGCTGCTCGACGTCACCGGGTTCGCGACGCGCCCGCGGACACCGTCACCGATCCGGACGCCGTCCGGCGGTTCGCTCGACGCGAGCGCCGCCGTCGTCGACGCGCTCGGCATGGTCCAGCTCGACCCGATCCGCACCGTCGCCCGATCTCACGAGCACATCCTGTGGAGCCGCTGCGCCACCGCCCGCCCACCCGCGTTCGAGCGCCTGATCGAGCGGCGGCGCGTGTTCGAGCACTTCAGCCACGACGCGGTCATCCTGCCCATGACCCTGTGGCCCCACTGGCAACGCCAGCGCGAACGCCGGGCGAAGGCGCTCGAGCGCGGCTCGTGGGGTCAGGCCCTGCCGCCCCCCGCCGTGCGCTCGGACATCCTCGCGCGGATCGAACGCGAGGGGCCGCTGTGCTCGCGCGACTTCGAGCGGACGGGCAAGCGAACCGGCGCCTGGTCGAAGCCGCCGCACAAGGTCGCGCTCGACTGGCTCTGGCTCGGCGGCACGCTCGCCGTCAGCCACCGCCGGGGGTTCGTCAAGCACTACGATCTCGTCGAGCGGGTGATTCCGGCGGCGGTGCTCGCGGAGATCCGCGACGACGCCGCGCAACTCGATCGACTCCACCGCGACGCCCTCGCCCGACTCGGCGTCGCGAGCGTCGGCGAGCTGCAACGGTTCTGGGACGCGACGACCGCCGCCGAGACGCGCGCCTGGGTCGCCGAACGGCGCGCGGAGCTCGTCGAGGTCTCGGTCGAGGCGGCCGACGGGCGTCGGGTGCCGATGTTCGCCACGGCGGACATCGAGGAACGTCTCGCCACCCTGCCGGAGCCGGGTTCGCGATCGCGGATCGTCAACCCCTTCGACCCGCTCGTGCGTGACCGTGCCCGACTCGCCCGCACGTTCGGGTTCGAGTTCCGCATCGAGATCTACGTGCCGCCCGCCAGGCGCCGCCACGGCTACTACGTGTTCCCGCTGCTCGAAGGCACGCGTTTCGTCGGGCGCGCCGAGATCCGCGCGGACCGCGAGGCCGACCGGCTCGACACGCACGCGCTGTGGCTCGAGCCCGGTGTGCGCTTCGGACAGGGGCGACGCACCAGACTCGTGGCGGAGCTCGGCCGCCTGGCGAGGCTGGCGGGCGTGGCCGACATCGGCGCCCTGCCCGAACCGCTCGAAGGCGCCTGAGGGCCCGCCGTTCGCTCAGCGCAAGGTCACGGTGACAGCGACCCCGAGCATGACCAGCGCGACGCCCGCGAGCTCGGCCCGCGTCGGACGCTCACCGAACAGGAGCCAGGAGCTGGCGAGGGCGAACGCGAGCTCGACCGAGCCGACCGCCTTGACGCAGGCGGCGTTGGTGAGCGTGAAGGCGGTGAACCGGCCGGCCGAGGCACCCGCGCCGGTGGCCCCGGCGACGAGACCCCAGCGCCAGGCGCGTGCGACTCGCAGGAGTTGGCCGGGCTCGACGAGCGCGAGCCGGAGCGAGGTCAGCACGCTCTGCACGGCGAGCGCGAACACGAGCGTGCAGGCCGCGCGCAGGAGAAAGCCGCCGTCACCGAGCGCGAGCGAGGCACCACGGTAGCCGACGGCGGAGACGGCGAACAGCGCACCCGAACCGAGGCCGAGCGCGGCGACCCGGGCGCGCTCGCGCCCGATCACCCGCCTGGCCGCGCGCCGCCGTCGCGGGTCGACTCAGATCGCCAGGTACTCGTGCCGCAGCGCCTCGTCGTCGAGCACCTGCTTCGCCCCGCCCGAGAACACGATCTCGCCGGTGTCGAGGATCAGCGCGCTGTCGGCGAGCTTCAGGGCCGCGACCGCGTTCTGCTCGACCAGGATCGTCGTGATGCCGTCGTTCTTGACCTCGATCAGGGCACGCTCGATGTCGTGACGGACGACCGGAGCAAGACCTTCGTAGGGCTCGTCGAGCAACAGGAGCTTGATGTCGCGGGCCAGCGCCCGGGCGATCGCGAGCATCTGCTGCTCGCCGCCGGACAGCGTCGTGCCCTCCTGCTTCCGGCGCTCCTCGAGACGCGGGAACAGCGCGTAGATGCGCTCGTAGTCCCAGCCGACGGCGCCCTCGATCCGGGCGAGATCGATGTTCTCCTCGACCGTCAGCCCCGGGATGATGCGACGGTCCTCGGGCACCAGCTGGACACCGGCGAGCGCCGCCTGGAAGTCCTTCTTGTCGTGCAGGGTCTCGCCGGCGAGACGGATCTCGCCACCGCGGAGCTCGGGGTTCTCGGCCCGGGCGATGGCGCGCAGGGTCGAGGTCTTGCCCGCGCCGTTGCGCCCGAGCAGCGCGACGATCTCGCCCTCGTTCACCTCGAACGAGACGTCCTGCACGATGTAGCTGTCGCCGTAGTACGCCTCGAGGTTCGAGACCTGGAAGTAGGCCGCCATCAGACCTGCTCCTCCCCGAGATAGGCTTCCTTGACGCGCGGATCGTTCTTCACTTCCTCCGGCGTGCCCTGACAGATGATGCGGCCACCGGCGAGCACGGTGATCCGGTCGGCGAGACTGAACACCACGTGCATGTCGTGCTCGATGATGACCTTGGTCATGCCGCGCTCCTTGATCCGCTTCAGGAGATCGATCGTCGCGTTGGTGTCGTGCCGGGCCATGCCCGCCGTCGGCTCGTCGAGGAGGAGCAGTCTCGGGTGCTGGGCGAGCCCCATCGCGAGCTCGAGCCGGCGCTTGTCACCGCGCGAGAGACTGCTCGCGTGGCTGTTGATCAGCGGGCCGAGCCCGAGGTCGGCGAGGATCGACTCGGCCTCCTCGCGCACCGCCCTCTCGCTCGAGAAACGGCGGAACAGCGCGAGCCGGAAGCTGCCGTCGCGCTTGGCGAGGATCGGCACCATGACGTTCTCGAGCAGCGTCAGGTCGGGGAAGATCTCCGGCGTCTGGAACACCCGCACCACGCCGAGCTGGTTGATCTCGTGCGGCGCCCGCCCGGTCAGGTTCTCCCCGTCGAAGACGACGTGACCCGAGTCCGGCGCGAGCCGCCCGATGCAGACGTTCAGGAGTGTCGACTTCCCGGCCCCGTTCGGTCCGATGATCGCGTGGGTCTCCCCTTCGCGAACCGAGAGATCGATATCGGACAGCGCGTGCAGTCCGGCGAAGCTCTTGTGCACGTCGGCGACGTGCAGCACCACGTTCTCGACCGGACCGGCGCCCGGTGCACTTGCGTCAACCACGTTGTCCACCTCAGCTCTGCTCCGCCGGCATCGGATGGGCGCGCGGGGCGGGCGAGCCGCGATCCCCGCGCGAGAACAGTCGCCCGATCCGGCGCACCCCTTCCATGATGCCGCCGGGCAGGAAGATCACCACGATCATGAAGATCAGCCCGAGCGTCAGGTGCCAGCCGTCGCCGACGAACAGCCCGACCGTCGAGATGGCGAAGTCCTGCAGCCCTTCGGGCAGGAACGAGAGCATGCGGGTGAGGTCCTGGTTGTTGATCGCCGAGAAGATGTTCTCGAGGTACTTGATCAACGCCGCACCGAGGACCGGACCGATCATCGTGCCCACACCGCCCAGGATGGTCATCAGCACGACCTCGCCCGAGGCGGTCCACTGCATGCGCTCGGCGCCCGCGAGCGGGTCGGTGATCGAGAGCAGCGCGCCGGCCAGTCCGGCGTACATCCCCGAGATCACGAACGCCCAGATGAGATAGGGGCGTGTGTCGAACCCGGTGTACTTCATCCGTGTCTGGTTCGACTTGATCGCCTTGAGCATCATGCCGAACGGCGAGCGCGTGATGCGCAACGCGATGAAGAAGGCGATGATCAGCACCACCGCGCAGAAGTAGAACCCGCTGATCCCGCTCATCTTGATGCCGAACAGCGTCGTCGACGGGAGCGAGCGACCGGCCTCGGTGCCGAGCGCCGCATCGACCACGCGCGGATCGGACAGGCTGAGCTGGAGCCCCGTCTCCCCGTTGGTGATCGGCGTCAGCACCGAGTAGGCGAGGTTGTACGACATCTGTGCGAACGCGAGCGTCAGGATCGAGAAGTAGATGCCCGAGCGGCGCAGGCTCACGAAGCCGATCAGGAACGCGAAGACGCCCGCGACGACGATGCTCGCGGCGAGCGCGGGCAGCACGTTCATGGTCAGGAGCTTGAAGCACCAGACGGCGGTGTACGAGCCCACCCCGAGAAAGGCGGCGTGTCCGAACGAGAGGTAGCCGGTCAGACCGAACAGCAGGTTGAACCCGACGGCGAAGACGCCGTAGATGGCGAACTTCTGCATCAGGTCGGGATAGTTCGCACCGAACGGGGCGAGCCACCAGGGCATGGTCAGGATGGCGGCGGCGAACAGCACCATCAGGATCCAGTCGGCCGTGGCCGAGGGCGTGCGGACGTGCGTGCTCATCGACAGGTCTCCGTCTGGCGGCGCGTTGAACTCGTCATGCTCATCCCGTCAGTCCTCCATCACGCCCTTGCGTCCCATGAGACCGCGCGGGCGCACCAGCAGCACCACGACGGCGACGAGGTAGATGATGATCTGGTCGATGCCCGGCACGATCGACTTGACCTCGGTCATCGAGGCGAACGACTGCAGGATGCCGAGCAGGAAGCCCGCGAGCACGGCACCGCCGAGCGAACCCATGCCACCGACCACGACGACGACGAAGGAGAGCACGAGGAAGTCCATGCCCATGTGGTAGTTCGGCGGCAGGATCGGGGTGTACATGACGCCCGCGAGCCCGGCGACGACGGCGGCGAGTCCGAACACGATCGTGAAGCGACGCTGGATGTTGATGCCGAGAAGTCCCACGGTCTCCCGGTCCTGCATGCCCGCGCGCACCACCATCCCGAACGTCGTGAACTGCAGGAAGGCGAACACCGCCCCGATGATGAGCGCGGCGAAGGCGAGGTAGATCAGCCGCCACCACGGGTAGACGATGCTCTTGCCGAGCCCGAAGAGCTCGCCGACCGGCGCCGCCCCGGCGAACGCGTCGGGTGCGAGCTGGGGGATCGGGTTCGCCCCGAAATAGTGGCGGATGACTTCCTGGAGGATGATCGCGAGCCCGAAGGTGACGAGGATCTGATCGGCGTGCGGGCGGTTGTAGAAATGGCGGATCAGACCCCGCTCCATGACCAGCCCGACGATCAGCATGACCGGGACGGCCAGCAGGATCGCGAACGGTACCGACCAGTCGACGATGAAGCCGCCGACGACCGGGAACTTCGCCTCGAGGATCGGCACCTCCTTGTAGGCGTCGAAGAAGGTGATGCTCTCGTCCTTCACCTTGGTCGAGATGGTCAGCACCTTCTCGAGCGTGACCGCGCAGAACGCGCCGATCATGAAGAGCGCCCCGTGGGCGAAGTTGACGACGCCGAGGGTGCCGAACACGAGCGTCAGCCCGAGCGCGATCAGCGCGTAGGCCGCGCCCTTGTCGAGCCCGTTCAGTACCTGGAGGAAGATCGCGTCCACTGGGTGTGTCCCGTGCGTTCTCTTGATGATGATCGTGCCGAGGGGAGAGGGACGGGCGGGCGATCGGTGGCGAAGCCGCGCATTCCGGCGGTGCCGTCCGTTCCACGCGCTCCGGCGCTCGCCTCGACGAGAGGGTATCGCTCGGGTCTTTCCCGACGAACCGATCGATGTCGATCGCTGCCTGCCGCACCTGATCCGGCACGCCGTCGCCGTCACGGCACCGGTGTGGAGTCTCCGAACGGATGAGAACCGGCCGACCGCCGAGGAGGCGGACCGGACGGGACCGGTGGCCGCCCCTCCGAAGACATCCGTGCCGCGGATGGCGGAGAGTCGGCACCGACTTGCCGCGGGTGCGGACCTGTCGTCACTGCCGACGACGGGTCCGCACCCGCGGGTACTGCACGCTACGTCTGGCGGTGCGCCCGCTGCCGGACGCCCGCTGCCGGACGCCCGCTGCCGGACGCCCGCTGCCGGACGCCCGCTGCCGGACGCCGTCCGTCAGGCGCCGTTGTTGCAGCTGCCGAGATCGCCACCGGCGAACATCGGATGGTCGACCGGGTACTCGACCTGGGCACGCGGGGTGACCTCGACGACCTCGAGGAGGTCGAACTGCGAGGACGGGTTGTCCTTGCCCTTCACGACGAGTACGTCCTTGAAGCACTGGTGATCCTCGGCGCGGTACTCGGTCGGGCCGTTGCCCATGCCGTCGAACTCGAACCCCTCGAGGGCCGCACCGACCTGGCAGGGCTCGAACGTGCCTGCCCGCTCGCAGGCGTCGGCGTACAGCAGGGTCTGGACATAGCAGGTATGCGCCGCCTGCGACGGCGGGAAGCCGTACTCCTGACCGAAGCTCTTGACGAAGGCCTGGCTGCCGGCGTCCTGCAGCGACCAGTGCCAGTTGGTGGAGCCGTAGATGCCCTTGACCGCGTCGCCCGCGCCCTGCGCCATCAGGCGCGAGTACAGCGGCACGACGATGACGAAGTCCTTGCCGTCGACCTGCTTGTCGCGGAGACCGAACTGGATGGCCTGCGTCAGCGAGTTGACCATGTCGTTGCCGTAGTGGTTCAGGATCAGCGTGTCGGCGCCGGAGTCGAGCACGGGGGTGATGTACTGGCTGAAGTCGCCCGCGCCGACCGGCGTCAGGACGTTCTGGGCCGTCTTCCAGCCGATGGACTCGGTCGAGGCCTGGATCGACTCCTGCTGGGTGTAGCCCCAGGTGTAGTCGGCGGTCAGGTGGTAGGCGTTGCGCTCCTTGCCGTAGGCCTTCTCGAGCACGGGGCCGAGGGCGGCACCGGACATGTAGGCGTTGAAGAAGTGGCGGAAGCCGTTCGCCTTCTTGTCCTTGCCGGTGGTGTCGTTCGAGTGCGTGAGGCCGGCCATGAAGATGACGCCCGCTTCCTGGCAGAGGCCCTGGACCGCGATCGCGACGCCGGAGGACGAACCGCCGGTGATCATCAGCGCCTTGTCCTTCTCGATCATGCGCTTGGCCGAGGCACGCGCGGCGTCGGACTTCGTCTGGGTATCGCCGGTGACGTACTCGACCTTCTTGCCGAGGATGCCGTTGCCCTTCAGCGCGCTGGGCTGGAAGGTGTTCATCATGCCGCCGTCGCCCTCGCCGTTGAGGTGCATGACGGCGAGCTTGTACGCGCGGAGCTCGTCGGCGCCCTCGTCGGCGTAGGCGCCGGACTGCGGCACGTTGAAGCCGAGCGTGACGGAGCCGTCGTCACCGGGGTTGTTCAGGAACTCCGCGCCGTAGGCGTTTCTCGTGAAGAACAGCGGCGCGCCGGTGATCGCGGCGGAGGCGGCGCTCGCCTTCAGGACGTCGCGACGCGACCAGTTGCCGTTCGCGGTGCCGCTGGTGGACTCGGGGGGCTTCTTGCTCATGCGTCGGGGTCTCTCCTGGTGGGTGTCGGCGCGTTCCGTTCCCGCGTTCGCGGGGCGACGAGCCGAAGGTCCGGACGTCGATCGCGTCCTGCAGCGATTATAGAGAGATGACGGATCGTCAATAGTCGGGAAGGATTTACCCTGCACGAACAAGCGCTTATGACACTTTCGCAACGGCGGCACACCTGTACCGTGACGACGCTGACCAACACCTGTTACGAAAGGTAACGCCAGGCTCCGAAAAGAGCTCGGGACCGCCGTTTCGCCCGAACACGGATCGCCCGAGCAAGGACTACCCGGACACGAATCGCCCGAACACCGACCGCATGACCACCGGCGGTACGGACCCGAGCCACATGAGCTGGGGACGCGCCCGGACATAGACTGGCGTCCGGAACTCGCAGGAGAGACGTCGACATGCCGAGCACTCGCACCGCGGCGGACGATCCCACCGACCTGTCCGACTTCGTCCGACGGCATCTCGACGCGGCCATCGGCACGGAGGGCATGCACGAGATCGCCGAAGCCTTCGGACTCGGATCGGAAGACGACGCTCCGGGCTTCATGTTCGCGAGACCGGAGCCGAACCGCACCGCGCTACCGGATTCGCTGCTGCTCGTGCTCGTCGATGCGCTCGCCGCCCTGTCGCCGGGGGATGCCGGCCCCTATCTGGAGCTTCCCTCCGCCAAGCGTCAAGTCCTTCGCTCGTCGATCGAGGAGCACGGCATCGAAGGGGCGCAGCGGCTCTGCATCGAGCTCGGCTCGAGGGATGCCTCGTGAGATCGCGCCGGCGGAGCGGTTGGCCGCGTCGGGCTCGGAAACCGCCCCGAATCGACGGCTCGTCGCCGGGCTCCACAACGACGGCGGCCGTACGGACGCGGCGATCGTCCTGCTGGACGACGTGCTCCGGGAATGCCTCGACAGCCTCGGCCCCACCGACCCGGTCACCCTGGACACACGTCTGCAACACGTCAAGGCGGCATCTGCATCCGGTGGTGAAAGCGATACCGTCTCGCACCTCGAGGAACTCTTGTCCGACTGTATTCGTGCTCTCGGAAAGAGCCATGAGATCACGACGGCGGTCCGTGTCACGACGATGATACGGGCGGCGGAGGCAGATCATTCACGGGCGATCGAACTGCTGGAGGACGAACTGAACTCATCAGGCCTCGTCGGCAAGGAAAGAGAGCTGGCCGAGGTGGCCTTGCAATTCACGGTGCTCCACTGGGTGGACTTCACGAACGAAGATGTGCCGATATCGGCACTCCTGGATCGAACACTTGCCGTTGCAATCCAAATCTTCGGGAAAGACAGTCCAGCCATCTTCGTCCCGAGAGGACTGATCGCGACTCGAGCGCATGCGAGAAACGACGCGGAGTTCGCCCGAGCCCTTCCGAACGAACTCTCGCAGGACCAGGCTCGCGTTCTGGGTCCGGAGCATCCGGACACGGTCCGCACGCTGGAGCGTCCGGACACGTTGACCGCGCGAAAACCGCCATTCCGTTCGGCTCCCGACACGGAGGGGCACTCGCGGCCGACGGACGCCGCGGCCGAAGATCCGGCCCCGCCCTACGGCAGCGGCACGTCCCACAACCAGTGATCGAGCACGGCGTGCACGTCGTCGATGCCGCTCTTGCGGAGGGCCGAGAAGTCCGAGAGCGTGGCCTCGACGCCGAGCGTCTCGAGTTCGCGGCGCACCTTGTCGAGGGTGCCGCGACGCTCGTTCTTCGAGACCTTGTCCGACTTGGTCAGGAGCACGTGCAGCTCGCCGCCGGCCACCTGCTGGAGCTCGATCAGCTGCCGGTCGACCGGCGTCATCGGATGGCGGATGTCCATGACGACGACGAGCCCGCGCAGGGCGTCGCGGCCGACGAGGTATTCGGTCATCGAGCGCTGCCAGTCGCGCTGGCGCTCCTTGGAGACCTGGGCATAGCCGTAGCCGGGCAGGTCGACGAGGAAGCGCTCGTCGCCGACGGCGAAGTGGTTGATCAGCTGGGTACGTCCGGGCGTGCGTCCGGTGCGGGCGAGCTTCCTCTGGCGGGTCAGCGTGTTGATGGCGCTCGACTTGCCCGCGTTCGAGCGCCCGGCGAAGGCGACCTCGGCGACGGCCTCGGGGCAGCGGCGCGGGTCGCTCGCGCTCGAATCGAAGCGGGCGGAGAAATAGGCGGCGTTCATCGGTTGTCCGGAGTGATCTGGTCGGCCCGTGTGGCGGGAGCGCCGGGGCGAACCGACGAGGGAGGGGCGAGAGTGCGGGTGGAGCGGAGCGTGGTGGACGGATGAAGAGCGGTGCGGGTGCGGCAGAGGGCCGATCGGCGTGCCGCGGACAGGCCGGGCCGCCGCCGACGGCCCGGCACGGGCGGGCGAGAGAGTCCTCCGGGGAGGGATTTTCGCGGATCGTGTCGGGAAGAGGGGCTCGCGACGGCCGGCGGACACGGCATGGCCGGCGGCTCTGGTAAAATCCGCCGGACGAGCCGACCGTCGTGCCCCGCTCGCCGATCCTGCCGGTCGGTTCGTGCGTAAGGTCTCGTGCGGAGTATCGCCCACCCTGCCTCTCAAGACCCGCCGTTCCGGAGACCTGATGAAGAAGCCGATCCTCGCCACGCTCCTGCTCGGTGCCTGGCTCGCGACCCCGCTGGCCTCGTCGACCGCCCTGGCCGCCGGTGACGCGGCGGCGGGCGCCACTAAGGCCGCCGTCTGCGCCGCCTGCCACGGAGGCGACGGCAAGGCGCTGCAGCCGACCTACCCGAACCTCGCCGGACAGCACCCCTCCTACCTCGCCAAGCAGCTCGCGAACTACCGTGGCGGCGAGCGCGTCAACGCGCTGATGACGGGCCAGGCGACCAATCTCACCGACGAGGACATCCTCGATCTCTCCGCCCATTTCGCGGCGATGCCGAAGATCGAGGGCGTGGCGAAGGAGGAGAACCTGGCACTCGGCGAGAGCATCTACCGCGGCGGCATCACCGCCGCCGGCGTACCCTCCTGCAACGGTTGCCACGGGCCGGGCGGACTCGGCAACCCCGCTGCCGTGTACCCGCTGATGAGTGGTCAGAACGCGGCCTACACGGCCGACCAGCTTCGCTACTTCCGCTCCGGCGAACGGGCCAACGATCCGAACGCCGTCATGCGCGGCATCGCCAAGCGTCTGACGGACGCCGAGATCGACGCCGTCTCGAACTACATCGCCGGGCTGTATCCTGCCGACGTCGTCGCGAAATCCCGCTGAACCGGAGTCCCGTTCGCACGGAACCTCGTCGAACGGAATCGCGAGACTTAGCCGGAACGGAAACCGGTCGACCTCGGGCGAATCGGATCGTCGGATCGCCCGGGGTGACATCCTTCGGCGCGGCACGAGTCTTGCGCCGCGTGCTTCCGCTCCCGTTCTCGTCCGGAGGTCTTCCGATCGCGGTGAACCATCTCGCCCGCCATCGGTCTCACGGCGTTCAACACACTCTCGGAGAAACCGACCATGCTCGCTTCCTTGCGTCGCTTCACCGTCGCGAGCGCGACGTCCCTAGCGCTCCTCGCCGGCGTCGCCACCGAGGCCGTCGCGGCCGGTGGCTACGAGCTCGTCCAGCCGCCGCAGAACACCGCGACCGCCGATCAGGTCGAGGTCATCGAGTTCTTCTGGCTCGGTTGCCCGCACTGCTACGCCTTCGAGCCGACGATCGAGGCGTGGGCCGAGAACAAGCCCGAGAACGTCGCCTTCGTGCGTGAGGCGCCGCCGCTGAACTCGTCGTGGGAGAACCACTCGCGCGCCTTCTACGCCGCTCAGGCCCTCGGCCACGAGAACGAGTTCGTCATGGCGATGTTCGAGGCGATCCACGAGAAGCGCCAGCCGATGCGCGACCCGAAGAAGATCGCCGACGTCGCCGCCGCCGTCGGCATGGATCGCGACAAGTTCCTGTCGACGATGAAGTCGTTCGGTGTGCAGACGAAGATGAACCGCGCCACTCAGCTCGCCCGCGGCTCGGGCCTGACCGGTGTTCCGGCCGTCGTCATCAACGGCAAGTACCGCACCAGCGCGCAGCTCGCCGGTGGCAACGCGGGCATGATCGATGTCATCGACGAGACGATCGCGATGGAGAAGCAGTCGATGGGTCTCGAATAGGGAACCCCGCCCGACGCCGGGAGCGGCCGCGTCACGTGGCCGCTCCCGATCGGTGCCACCTGCCGGGCAGCGTCTCGCACCCTTCTCTCGGCAGGCGCCCCGCGGGGGCAGCCTCGGCGGCACGGTACCTCTCGGTCGGCGTCCGGATCGCGGCCCGATCAGAGACCTCCCTTTGCAGAGGGGGCTCGGCGAGCGATCCGGTCAGGGCATCAACGCCTCGTCGAGCTCCCTGATCGGAAACGCCCTGACGAACTCGAGCACCTCCCCGGACGCGAGCGTGGACGAGCCGATCGTCAGCATGCCGCCGCTCTTGAGCTGCACGAGATACTGCGCCTCGCCTTCCGCCTCGCTCATGTCGAGCACGGTGCGCTTCTGCACGCGGATCTTCCGCCCGCTCCCGCCGCCCAGGCTCATGCCCATCTGCGCGAGGGCGGCGAGACCCGAACCGGCCGCACCGGTGGTCAGCGCGACGTCGATCTCGTCCTCGTCACGTGTGTAGCTCCGGTTCATGATCGTCATGCCCATCGCGCTCTGGTTCTCCAGCTCGCCGCCGCCGAACCCCTCGACGCTGTCGGGGAAGACGGTCAGCGTGCGCTGCCGACGGATCTGCTCGAGACTCTCGACACACCATTTCGCCTCGTCGAGCGCACCGTCGAAGTCCTCCTCGGCGATCAGGCCGGCCGCTTCCCGGCAGGCGTTCGCGGCGTCCTCGGCGGTCTGCGCGTGCGCGGCGGCAGGCGGCAGGGCGCACGCACACGCGACGGCGAGCGCCATCGCCACGCGGCACGCCGGGGTCGATCCGGGTGCGGGTATCCCGTCCATGCGGTTCATGCGATCTCTCCTCTGGGGTGCTCGACGACGACCGGCGAGTGTGCGATCCGGTAGCCGCTGTCCATCGTGCTGACGTTCAGGTAGGTCGTGCCACCCCGTTCGAGTCGGCCACGGCCCTCGTGGATGTGACCGAACACGTGCAAGGCGGGATGCACCTGCTCGATGCGGGCGGCGAGCGACGGACAACCGGTGCGCTCGCGTGTCCCGTCGGGACGCTCGACCTCGTCGAGCACGTCGACGGGGGGGCCGTGCGTGATCAGCACGTCGGTGTCGTCCGGGATCAGCGCCCAGTGGCGCTCGATGTCGGGGCCGGGCTCCCGCATGAAGGACCAGTCGAGAAAGCGCGGCGTGATGGGCGAGCCCCAGAAGCGGACGCCGTCGATACGGTGGCCCGAGTCGTTCAGCCAGGTCGCGCCGGCCTCGCGCGCGAGCTCGGCGGCGCGCTCGGGCGCGCGTTCCGGAAAAGTGTCGTGGTTGCCCGCGACGAACAGCCGATGAGCGAAGTCGCGGCTGCCGAACCAGTCGAGGAAGCGCCGCCAGTCGCGCTCGGTACCGTGCGCCGTCACGTCTCCGGCATGCACGAGCACGTCCCCCGCCGGCAGCGCGACACGCTCGTGCTCGCCGTGCGTGTCGCTGATGCAGACGATCACGAGCGGATCGGGCACGTCGCTGGTCTCCTCTTCTCGTGTTCGTCGTCCGGCCGGCACCGCGAGCGTCGTCAGGAACGCTGCTGTCCGAGCACGATCTCGGCGCGCAGCAGCCAACCCCAGACACGCTCGTAGTCGGTCGAGGCCGGCCACGCGACCGACGGCCAGACCTCGTAGAAGAACCACGGCCGCCAGGCACTCTGGCGAAAGCGTATCCGGACCTCGGCCCCACTGTAGCGCGGTCGCCCCTCGATGATCGAGGTCGAATAACCGCCCAGCGCCTCGAACGCGACGACGGTGCTCTCGCCGAAGTCGGCGTAGAAGCCGATCGTCTCGTTGATGCTCGCCCCCTTCCTGCCGCGACGCCAGTTGAACGCCGTGGACGTGCGGAAGAAGACGTTGCCACGGCGCGAGATCGGGCGACTGACGTCGAGATTCAGACGGTTCTCGTAGCCGGACTTCGCGTAGTAGAAGAAGTTGTTGGAGGCTCGCCCCGTCCAGCGCCTGACCATCTCGCCCTCGACGACCGCCTTGAGGCGTCCGAACACCTGCACGAGCCCCTCGCGCTGGCGCACGCCGAGATCGAAGCTGACGCTGCTCGTGTCGCGGGCGGTGCGGATGAAGCGAAGCGCGAGCGACGCGTTCTGGTCGTCCGCGGTCCGCGCTCGCGGCGGACGGATCGCCCCCTCCTCGTTGACGACCGAGGCCTCCTCGTCCTCGCTGCTGAACAGGATCCGGAAGCGCTGCTCGGACTGCGGCAGGACGACCCGGAGCTTGACCGTCGCGTCGAATTCGAGATCCTCGCCGCCCGGACGCGCGGCCTCGACGCGGATGCGCGCCCAGCTGTCGTTGCTGACCGCCGAGTCGGTATCGTCGCCGAAGAACCCGTCGACCGAGGTGACGAACCCGGTGAACCCCTCGGAGGCACGCCGCTGGGTGTCGTCGATGGAGCGGCCCATGCGCGAGAACAGGCCCGGCTCGTCGGTTCCGGGTTCGCGGGCCTCGGGCCCGTCGGCGGCGAACACGCGCCCGCCCGGCTGGAGCGCGAACGCGACGGCGCAGACGGCGGTGCAGACGACGGCACGGACCCCGGCACGGGCGGCGGCCGGCCCTCGAAGCGCCATCACGGCGTGCCGCCGTCGTCGATCACCGCGAGCAGGCGATCGATGTCCTCGTCGGAGCCGATCGAGATGCGCAGCCACGCCGCGAGCGCGGGCTTGCTCCAGTGCCTCACCAGCACGCCCGCCTCGCCGAGACGGCGGAACAGCGCCTCGCCGTCGCCGTCGGCGGGGCGGGCGAACACGAAGTTGGCGCTGGAGGGCAGCACCCGGAAGCCGCGCGCGACGAGCGCCTCGTTCAGACGCTCGCGCGTGGCGACGATGCGCCGGACGCTGTCGCGGTAGGCCGTCTCGTCGGCGAGCGAGGCGAGCCCCGCGCGCTGGGCGAGCGCGTCGACGGGGTAGGAGTTGAACGAGTTCTTGACCCGCACCAGCGCCTCGATCAGGTCGCGCTGCCCGAACGCCGCCCCGAGCCTGAGCCCCGCGAGCGAGCGCCCCTTCGAGAACGTGCGGCAGACGAGCAGGTTCGGGTGATCGCCGATCAGCGGAATGGCCGACTCCGCACCGAAGTCCGCGTAGGCCTCGTCGACCAGCAGCACGTGCTCGGTGTGCCGCGCGAGCAGTGCGGCGATGTCCCGGCGCGCGAGCGCGAGCCCGGTCGGCGCGTTCGGGTTCGGAAAGCAGATGCCGCCCGCGTCCGGCTCGAAGCCGGCCGGGTCGAGACGGAAGTCGTCGTCGAGCGCGAGCGGACGTGCCTCGATCCCGTAGAGCTCGCAGTAGACGGGGTAGAACGCGTAGCTGATCTCCGGGAACTGCAACCCCTGCCCGCGCGTGAAGAAGGCGAGGAAGGCGAGTGCCAGCACCTCGTCGGAACCGTTGCCGACGAACACCTCGTCGACGCTCAGGCCGTGCAACTCGGCGAGCGCCGCGCGCAGCTCGCCGGACTCCGGATCGGGGTAACGACGCAGCGCGTTCCCGTCGACCGAGGCGATCGCGCGCAGCACCGCCGGCGACGGCGGATAGGGGTTCTCGTTGGTGTTCAGCTTGACGACGTCCGCACCCGCCCGCTGCTCCCCGGGCACATAGGGGGTCAGGCGGCGTACCGTCTCGCTCCACAGGCGGCTCACGGGCGACCCACCGCGCGACGCGCCGGTGGCCCGCCGGGCAGGCGGGCGGTCACGCTTCGGGGGAGGTTCACCGCTCGTCCGGCCGCGGGTCGACGAGCGTCGCGAGATCGCGCGCGGCGATCTCGAGTGCCGGCAGGAATTCCGTCACCCGCTCGAACGGCACGCGCATGCACGGCGCGTGGAACGACAGCGTCGCGTAGAGCCTCCCCTGCGCGTCGGTCACCGGCACGGCGAGCGCGACCATGCCGTCGATGTATTCCTCGTCGTCGAGCGCGTGACCGCGCGTGGCGGTCCGCTCGAGCTCCGTGAACAGCGCCTCGGGCTCGACGAACGTGTTGGCGGTGTGGCGCACGAGCGTCGAGCGCCCGACCACGCGGGCGCGCACGTCCGGATGGAGCGAGCTCAGGTACATCTTGCCTCCCGCCGTCGCGTAGGCCGGCACGCGACTGCCGATCTGCAGCTGCACGCGAACCGGCCAGTGGGTCTCGGCGCGATCGTGGTAGATCATCTCCATGCCGTCCGGCACGGCGATGTTGCAGGTCTCGCCGATCTCGCGCGACAACGCCTCGAGGATCGCCCGACGGCACGCGCGCAACGGGACGCTGGCGAGGACGCCGGCCGCCAGGCGGTTCAGCTGGTTCCCGGCCTGCAGGCCCCGACCACCCGGACGGGTCTGCAGGTAGCCACGCTCCTCGAGCGTGCCGCAGAGGCGGTGCACGGTGGCCTTGGGCAACTCGAGCGCGGCGGCGAGTTCCGTCGGCGTCAGCGGGCGCTCGGCGCGGGCGACGGCGTCGAGGATGTCGAGCGCCCGGCCGACGGTCGAGCCCCGTGGGGTACGGATGCCGTCCCCGGAGGAATCATCCATGGATCAGGTCGCGGTCGTCACACACGGCTCGGAAGCCAGATAGGTGAAAAACGGGATTTCCAGTACCATTAATCGAAACACCAGTGCCACGGTCTCCCGTCCTGCCGGACAGCGTTTCGCGCACGGCGTGTTCCGCGCGACACCTTCCGCCCTGTGACAGAGACGAACCGATGACCGAGACGTTCGACTACGTGGTGATCGGCGCAGGCTCGGCGGGGTGCGTGCTCGCCAATCGGCTGACGGCCGATGGTACTACAACGGTTGCGCTGCTGGAGGCGGGCGGGCGCGACTGGAACCCGTGGATCCATGTCCCGGTCGGCTACTTCAAGACGATCCACAATCCGGCCACCGACTGGTGCTATGCCACCGAGCCCGATCCCGGCCTGAACGGGCGCTCGCTGAAGTGGCCACGCGGGCGCGTGCTCGGCGGTTCCAGCTCGATCAACGGTCTGCTCTACGTGCGCGGTCAGCGCCAGGACTACGATCGCTGGGCGACGGATCTCGGTTGCGTGGGCTGGAGCTACGCCGACGTCCTGCCGTACTTCCGCCGCGCCGAGAGGAACGAGCGGAACACCGTGGGCGACGACGAGTTCCACGGCTCGAGTGGCCCGCTGTCGGTCAGCGACATGAGCTTTCGCCGCCCGATCTGCGACGACTTCATCAAGGGCGTCGCCGAGCTCGGCACCCCCGAGAGCGACGACATCAACGGCGCCGATCAGGAAGGCGTCGGCTACTTCCAGCTCACCGCCCGGAAGGGGCGCCGCTGCAGCTCGGCGGTGGCCTACCTCAACGGCGCGCGCGCCCGGCCGAACCTGACGATCATCACTCACGCGATGGTCGAGCGGATCGAGTTCGACGGCACCCGCGCGACGGGCGTGCGGATACGCCGGAAGGGCGTCGAGCGCGTCGTCCGCTCGGCGCGCGAGGTCGTGCTGTCGGCCGGCGCGATCGGCTCGCCGCAGATCCTGCAGCTCTCGGGCGTCGGACCGCGGACGCTGCTCGACGAGCACGGTATCGGCGTCGTCGCCGACTCCCCGGACGTCGGCGACAACCTCCAGGATCACCTGCAGATCCGCGCCGTCTACAAGACGCACCGCCCGGTGACGCTGAACGACGAACTGTCGAACCCGTGGCAGAAGTTTCGCGCGGGCCTCGAATACACCGCGCGCCGCACCGGTCCGCTGAGCATGGCCGCGAGCCAGGTCTACGCGTTCTGCCGCACGCGCCTGGCGAACGAACGCCCCGACATCCAGTACCACTTCCAGCCGCTCTCGGCCGACTCCCCGGGCGAGGGCCTGCACAGGTTCTCGGCGATCACCGCCTCGGTCTGCCAGCTCCGCCCCGAGAGCCGCGGTCACATCCGCATCCGTTCGGCGTCCGCGGACGAGCACCCGGCGATCGTGCCGAACTACCTCTCGACCGATCTCGACTGCCGCACCGCCGTCGAGGCCGTGCGCTTCACGCGTCGCATCATGGAGACCGACGCGATGCGCGGACACATCAAGGAGGAGCTCCTGCCCGACCCGGCCGCGCGCGACGACGACGCGCTGCTCGAGCAGGCGCGCGACATCGCCAACACGATCTACCACCCGACGAGCACGTGCCGCATGGGGGCCGACGACGCCTCCGTCGTCGACCCCCGGCTGCGCGTGCGCGGCGTGACCGGGCTCCGCGTGGTCGACGCGTCGATCATGCCGGAGATCGTCTCGGGCAATACCAACGCCCCGACGATCATGATCGCCGAGCGCGCCTCGGATCTGATCCTCGAGGACGCGCGGCGCGAGTTCGGGGCGGCGTCGGTTCGCTGACGATCCGCACGTCCGGCGTCAAGGCGGTGGCGATCCGCCACCGCGTCGCGAGCGGGGTCGAGATCCTCGACGGCCTCGCCGCCGCGGCCGCACGAGTCGGGCGAGCACGGTCACCGGGCGCGGAACGATGATCTATGATCGACGCCCCGGCCGACGTCGGCGCCGTCCCGCCGCGCTCGTCCCCACCGAGATCCCGCTTCGCCATGTCCGCATTCGATCGCGTCCTCGCGCGCGCGAGAAAGACGCCGCGCCGCATCGTGCTGCCCGAGTCGGACGACGAGCGCGTGCTGCGCGCCGCGGGCGACGTGGTCCGCGAGGGCATCGCCCGTCCGCTCCTGCCCGGCGATCCGGACACCGTGCGCGCCGCGCTCGACACGCTCGGCGTGCCGGCGGAGGGCATCGACATCGTCGACCCGGCCGCGCTCGACACGAGCGGCGCGACGGCGCGCCACGTCGACCACCTCGTCGAGCGTCACGCGGCCCGCGGCATGACGACCGGAAAGGCACGCGCGGCGCTCGAGGATCGCGTGACGCGAGCCTGCGTGATGGTCGCCACCGGAGACGCCGACGGCTGCGTGGCCGGCGCCGCGACGGCGACCGCCGATGTCGTGCGCGGTGCCGTCCGGCAGGTCGGACCCGCGACCGAGGGCGGGCTCGTCTCGAGCTGCTTCATCATGCTGCTCGAGCCCCGTCATCCGGTCGACGACGTCGTCGTCATCGGCGACTGCGCCCTCGTCATCGAGCCCGACGTGGAGCAGCTCGCCGGCATCGCGGCGGCGACCGGCGACACCGCGCGACGGTTGCTCGATCTCGCGCCGGAGATCGCGATGCTGTCGTTCTCGACGACGGGCAGCGCGCGCCACGCCGCCGTGACCAAGGTCGCCCGGGCGACCGTGCGTGCGCGCGCGCTTCGCCCGGACTGGCGCATCGTCGGCGAGGTGCAGCTCGACGCGGCGGTGATTCCCGCCATCCTCGCCAGGAAGGACCCCGATCAGGCGACCGGACGGCCCTGCAACGTGCTCGTGTTCCCGAACCTCGACGCCGGCAACATCGGCTACAAACTGATGGAGCGCTTCGGCGGCGCGCAGGCGATCGGACCGATCCTGCAGGGCCTGACGCGCCCGGTGAACGACCTGAGCCGCGGCTGCAGCGTCGCGGACATCGTCGGCATCGTCGCCGTCACCGCCGCCCAGGTGCACGACTGACGCCCACGCCACGCGCAGGCGTGCCGGGCCCCCGTCCGGCAGCCGCGTTCAAGCCTTCCGCGACAGGCGTCGCTAACGGTCAGGTCGGCACTCGCCGACGCGATCGTTCGTTCGCCGATGAACTCCGTGCCGCAGACGGCGATCACCGCGCCCGTCGCCATCGAGGTCCACGACCTCGCATCGCTGCCGCGCGCGCGCCTGGACGACTGGCGGGCGCTGTTCGCCGCCCTTCCCGACGCGGGCTTCCAGCACCATCCCGACTGGTTCGCGGCGATCGATGCCCACCTCCTGCCGGGCGAGCTCCGCGTCGCGTTCGCGCGGGACCACGACGGACCGCTCGGACTGCTGCCGCTCGCGGGCCCGGCCGACGCGCGCGAGGCGCTGCACCCGCGCCACGCCCACCTCGCCCGCGCCGACGTGCTCCTGCACCCGCGACTCGACGCGTCGGCCGCACTCCACCTGATCGGCGATCTGGCTGGAGCGGCCGCTCCGCGCGCCGAGGTCTGGCGCATCGCGGACCTGCACGGCGATGCCGCCCTCGCCGGCGCTCTGGGCATGCCGGACGACAGCGTCCGACCCGCGCGTGACGCCCCTCTCGACGGGGCCGACGAAACCGCACGGACGACGCGTACCGATCCCGTGAAGCAGGTCTCGGCGAAGCGATCGCTGCCGGACGGCTGGACGTATCGCCCGTCACGCCCGAGCGCCCACTTCGAGCTGAACGCCGCGAACGCACCGGTGCCCGGCAAGCTTCGGCGCAATCTCGCGAGACTCCGCCGCCGACTGGCCGAAGCAGGCTCGCTGCGGGTCGAGCGAGTCCGTGCGCCGGACGCCCTGCCCGCCGCCTGGGCGCGCTTCCTCGCGGTCGAGGCGTCCGGCTGGAAGGGCGGCGAGAACGGCGGCACGGCGATCGCGCACGACCCGGCCCTCGTCGGATTCTACGGCGCGCTGCTCGCCCCCGCCTCCCCGGGGCTCGTTCCGGTGATCGACCTGCTCTGGCTGGACGGCGACTGCATCGCCGTCCAGCTCGGGCTCGAGACGAACGGCGTGCTGTCGCTCCTGAAGATCGGTTACGACGAACGCCACGCGGCCGCCGCCCCGGGCTCACTGTTGCTCGAGTCGGTGCTCGAGCTGGCCGCGGCCGACGGGTTTCACCGGCTGAGCCTCGTGACGTCTCCGCCCTGGGCCGCGCGCTGGCATCCGGTCGAACGATCGCTCTGGCACGCCGTTCGCTACGCCGACACGATCGGCGGGCGGCGGCGTCGCGCGCTCGACGACTTCAAGGGGTTCGCCCGCGAGCGGCTCCGGCACTGATGCCCCCGCGCAAGAGACGGACTCGACAGGCGACCATGGTCATTCTCGGACTGAACACCTGGTTCCACGACACGAGCGCCTGTCTCGTCGTGGACGGCCGGCTCGTCGTCGCGCTCGAGGAGGAACGCTTCTCTCGCGACAAGCATACCCGCGCCTTTCCGGAGCGGGCCGTCGCCCGCTGCCTCGAGCACGCCGGCCTCGCCCCCGGCGACGTCGATCACGTGGCCGTCTCGATCAGCCCGACCCGTCGCTGGGCGACGAAGACGCTGTACGCGCTACGCGCGCCGCACCGCGCCGCGCCGTTCGTCCGTCACGAGTTGATCGGCGGGATCATGAAGCGGCGTCGCCTGCGCCGCTGGCTGGCGGAGACCTGGCCGGACGGCGCGGCGCCCCCCGTGCACTTCGTCGAACACCACCGCGCGCATGCCGCCGGCAGCTTCTTCGTCTCGCCCTACGAGGAGGCGGCGATCCTGTCGCTCGACGGCTCGGGCGAATGGGCCTCGGCCTGGCTCGGGCACGGGCAGGGCGGCCGTGCCACGAAGCTGCTCGAGAGCGAGTTCCCGCACTCGCTCGGCTCGGTCTACGAGGCGGTCACCGAGTTCTGCGGCTTCCGCCCGAACTACGACGAGGGCAAGACGATGGGGCTCGCCCCGCTCGGCGATCCCGGGCGCTTCATCGACGCCGCGCGCCGCACGGTGTGCGTGGACGATGCCGGGCGCCTGCACGTCGATCTCTCGTGGTTCGACTACCAGTACTGGGGCCACCGCCGCTGCGGGCGGCGGTTCCTGGAGACCTTCGGCACGCCGCGACCCTTCGGTGGCCCGTTCGAGCCGCACCACGCCGACGTCGCCGCCGCCTTCCAGCTTCGCCTCGAGGAATGCGCGCTCGCGATGGCCGCCATCCTGAAGGAGAGAACGCGGGCCCGACACCTCGTCGTGGCCGGCGGCGTCGCCCTCAACAGCGTCATGAACGGGCGACTCCTGCGCGAGGCCGGGTTCGAGGACCTGTACGTCATGCCGGCGGCGGGCGACGGTGGCACGGCCATCGGCGCGGCGTACTGCGTGCTGCACGACACGCTCGGCGCGCCGCGTGCGGCCGTGCACGACGACCCGTTCGTCGGCACGGCCCATGCGGAGGAGGACATCGAGAAGCTGCTGATCCGCGCCAAGCTCGAGCACGTGCGCTCCGACGACATCGCCCGCGACACCGCCGCGCTGCTCGAGCGCGGCCTCATCGTCGGCTGGTTCCAGGGACGCATGGAGATCGGTCCGCGCGCGCTCGGCGCGAGGAGCATCCTCGCCAACCCCGCCTACCCGGACATGAAGGACAAGATCAACGCCGAGGTGAAGCTCCGCGAGGCCTACCGCCCGTTCGCCCCGTCGGCGACGGTCGAGGCCGCGGGAAGCTTCTTCGACATCGACGTCGAAGCCCCGTTCATGCTGAAGGTCTGCCAGGTCCGCGAGGGTGGACGCGACCTGCTGCCGGCGATCACGCATGTCGACGGCAGCGCGCGACTGCAGACCGTGCGCCGCGAGACCGCGCCGCTCTACCACGCGCTGATCGAGCAGCTCGGGCGACGCACGGGTGTGCCGGTCGTGCTGAACACCAGCTTCAACATCCAGGGCGAACCGGTCGTCGAGTCGCCCGTCGACGCGATCCGCTGCTTCTTCTCCACCGGTCTCGACGCGCTCGCGATCGGGCCGTTCCTCGTGACCAAGCGTGCCGCGGAGTGCGGTGTGGAGGGGCGAGCCGACACCACGCCCGGCATCGCCGACGATACCCGCGACCTGGACGACGCCGCCTGATGACGAGTGACCGACTCCCGCACCTCGTGCACCTGATCCTGCTCTGGTTCCTGGTGACGCTGGCCGCCTGGCCGGTGTTCACCGCCGTCGCGACCCTGTTCGGACTCTGGTCCGGCGAGGCATGGCAGATCGACGCCTGGGCGCTCGAACCGAAGCGCGCGCTGCTCGCCCGCTTCCTGGAGGGCTGGCTCGCGAGCCTCGTCGTCGCCGCCCCGATCGGGCTGGTCGCGGTCATCGACTACCTGATCCTGTCGCGCTATCGGGTGACCTGGCTGTTCGGCGGCATCCTGCTGCCGATCGCGGGCATCGGCGTCGCGCTCGCGTTCTACGCACTGCCCGACACGGCGTTGCCGACACTCGCCGCGACCGGTCTCGTGCTCGCCCTCCTCTACCGCGTGTTCGACTGGCTGCACCAGCGCACTTTCGGAATCCGCTGACCTCGATGAACTCACACGACTTCCCGAACCGGACCGCCCGCCGCACGGCGCGCGCCGTGCTGATCGGAACCCTCGGTGCGATCGGCACCGTCTCGGCCGGGGAGGCCGTGCTGATCGGCGGCGGCTACGACCTGCAAGGGTCCCAGGGACAGATCGAGCTGAACGTGCGCTGGATCGGCGACATCCTCTCCGAGCACCGCATGAGGACGACGACGTTCTTCACCGATGGCGACGCGACCGGGCCGGACGTGCATTACGCCCTGTCCACCGACGCGCCCGCGGGCGCCCTGGAACCGATCGCGCGCGTGTTCGGCGATCTCGTGCTGGAGCGTCGGCGCTACCGCGAGCACGCCGTCCCGAACGTCGTCGGCGGCACACGACGGGACACCCTCGAGCCTGCGCTCGCCGACCTGCTCGAACGCACGGCGACGGATCCGCTCCTGCTCGTCTACAACGGTCACGGCAGCCAGTCGCCGACGAGCCCGGCGGACGTCACGCTCGACCTGTGGGGCAACACCGCCATGAGCGCGCGCGAGCTGCACGCGCTCGTCGGCACGCACCGCGGCGAGGGCACCGAGCCGTTCCGCTTCGTCTTCACCCAGTGCTATTCCGGCGGCTTCCATCGCCTGGCCTACGCCGACCCGGACGAGGGGCTCGAGCTCGCCCCCGCACCGCGTTGCGGATTCACCGCGGAGTCCGCCCATCGCCTCGCCGAGGGCTGCAGCGCGGGCGTCGACATCGGTGACTACCGCGACTACACGACCTTCTTCTTCGCCGCCCTGGCGGATCGCGAGCGCGACGGCACGGTGCTCGATCGCGACCCCGATCTCGACGCGGACGGAGCGGTGACGCTGCGCGAGGCGCACCTGCACACGCTCGGGAAGGCGTGGAGCACGGATCTGTCGCGCTCGACCAGCGAGGACTGGCTCGAACGCTGGCAGCCGTGGCAGCTTCGCTGGTTGCCGCAGCCGGCGAGCCCGCCGAACAACGAGTACGCGGAGCTCTTCCGCAAACTCGCGATGGAAGCCGGCGTTCCGCTCGATGCAAGGACCGGGCGCACGCTGCGCACGCGGCTCGCCGAGGACGAGGCTCGGCTCGGCGAGCTGCACGACGAGCGCGCGGTGCTTCGCGAGGAGATCGCCACGGCGCGTCGCGCATTGCAGCGCCGGGCGGGCGAGCGCTGGCCCGCCCTGCTCGGACCGTACACCGGCGGCTACCGCGAGCTCGCCGCGAGTGGCGAGCTGGAGCGCATCGCCACCTGGCTCACGGACGAGCCCGACTACGCGGAACTCCACGAACGTCAGGAACGCGACGCCGGGCTCGACAGCGCGCTGCTCGGCGCCGAACGCGACGCGACCCGCACGCGCAAGCTCTTGAGATTGCGTCATCTGGCGACGCTGAAGGGGCAGCTCGAGTCCCACGGCAGCGTTGCCGATCAGGCCAGCTACGCGTCGCTGCTCGCGTGCGAGGAGACACCGCTCGTCATCGACACCCCGCCCTCCGCGGACACCACGGCCACGCTCGAGGACTGACGGACGAGACGACCCGGACGCGAGGGCATCGTTCGGCTATCGTTCGCCGATGAAATGCTACGTCCGCCTTCTCTGGATGCTGCTGACCCGGCATCTCCGTCCGCCGTGCCCGGTGCTCGGCCCCTGCAGCATGGAATTCCGCGTCTGGCCGAGCGACCTGGACGTCTTCCTGCACATGAACAACGGCGTCTACCTGACGATCGCCGACCTGGGCCGCACCGACATGCTCGCCCGTGCGGGGGTGCTGCCGGAGCTGCGCAGGCTCGGCTGGTATCCGGTCGTCGCGGCCGAGTCGATCCGCTTTCGCCGCTCGCTGAAGCTCGGCCAACGCTTCCGGATCGACACCCGTGTCCTCGGCTGGAACGAGCGCTCGATCTACCTCGGACAGACGTTCGTCGCTCGCGGCGAGACGGTTGCCCGCGCGGTCATCGACGCTCGCTTTCTCGCGCGCGGCGGCGCCAGGGTGACGCCCGCGGACGTGCTCGACACGGCCGCTCGGGTGACCGACGTCGACACGGACGAGGAGTCGGCGGGAGCGGTGCCGGCGTGGGCCGACGACTGGAGCGCGGCGATGCGCGCGATGGAAGCGTCGGAGGGCTGACGGGACGGAGCGGACGACGGCGAGGATCGCGACGCGTTCGACGCGTGGGCGGCCGGAGCGGCGCCGCCGCCGCGCTCAGCTCGCGTCCGCGTTCTCGTCGTCCGGTCCGGCGCCGACCGTCTCGATCGAGCGCCACGTCGAGGACGGCTCGCTTCGCCCGATGACCTCGCCGCGCGAGTTGGTCAGCTCCGGCATGAAGTACTCGGCGAGCGCGCGCCGATCGTCGTCGTCGACGAGCCCGAGCGTCGCGAGCACGGCACCGAGCGCGACACGCGCCGCCGCGTCCGAGCCGTCGTCGATCTTCAACGCGATGCCGAGCCCGTGCTCGGTCGAGGTCGCGGTGTAGACCCCGTCGGCGCCGACCTTGACGAGCAGGCGCGGGGCCATGCGTACCATCAGATCCGTGCAGAGCCGTTCCTTGCCGGCGACGAGATACGGGTGTGCGGTGACGGCGGCGTGGATCGCCTCGACCGCACCGCGCCGTTCGCCCTCGAAGCGCGTCACCTGCCCGAATCGCGCCAGCATCAGCGCCGTCCTCTGCAGCGGGATCGCGAGCGAGGGGATCGCGCAGCCGTCGTAGCCCCAGGGAAGCTGCATGACACGGGCGTGACCGACGCTCTCCAGCACGTCGAACCAGCGGCGCTGCGCGGCATGGCCATAGCGGCGGTAGTCGCGTGTCGGGTCGTCGTGGACGAGACAGGTCGACAGGAAACCGAGGTGCTTGCCCGAGCAGTTGTGATGCACGCGCTGGGGTCCGCGGCCCGCGCTCATCAACTCGAACTGCGTGGCCTTGTGCATCGGCAGCTCGGCGCCGCATTCGAGATCGTCCTGATCGAGCCCGATGCGCTCGAGCCAGTCGCTCGCGAGACCGGCGTGGATCGGCTCCCCGTTGTGCGAGGCGCAGGCGAGCGCGACGTGACGCTCGTCGAGCCCGTAGCGGGCAACCGCCCCCGACTCGACGAAGGGCACCGCCTGCAGGAACTTGACGGCCGAACGCGGGAAGACGTGCTGCTGCACGTCGCCGAGGCCGAGCACGAGCTGCCCGTCGGCATCGACCACGGCGACGGCACCACGGTGGCGGCTCTCGATCGCGTTGCCGCGCCAGCGGTTGACGAGGACAGGGTTCACGAACGGTGGCCCGCGATCGTGCCGCGGTCCTTGCCGCAGCCCGTTCGGCAGCCCGTCCGGCAGCCCGTCGCGCAACTCATGTGACGATCCATGCGGCGGCCTTGCCGGCGGTTTCGCCGGCGGTCCCGGCGACGGTCCGGACGGTGCCGGTCCGTACGACGACTCGTTCCGTGGCGCGACCGGCCGCTCACGCGATGCCGACCGCGGATCGCAGCTCGTCGAGCAACGGACGGCTCGCCTCGCGGGCGCGCTCGGCACCGGCGACGAGCACCTTCTCGACCCGCTCGGGATGGGCCATCAGTTCCTCGTAGCGCTCGCGCGGTTCGGCCAGCTGGCCGTCGACCAGTTCGAACAGCTGCTGCTTGGCGTCCCCCCACGCGATCCCGTCGAGAAACGCCTGACGGTAGGCCGCGCTCTCGTCCGCGCTGGCGAACGCGCGGTGGATCTCGAACAGGGTGCTCGTGTCAGGGTCCTTCGGTTCGCCCGGCTCGAGCGAGTTGGTGACGATCTTCATGATCGACTTCCTGAGCTTCTTCGACGTCTCGAACAGCGGGATCGTGTTGCCGTAGCTCTTGCTCATCTTCCGCCCGTCCAGTCCGGCGAGCACGGCGGCGTCCTCGTCGACCACGAACTCCGGCAGGACGAGATGCTCGCCGTAGTGATGGTTGAAGCGCTGGGCGATGTCGCGCGCCATCTCGACGTGCTGGATCTGGTCGCGCCCGACCGGCACGTGGGTCGCGCGGAACATCAGGATGTCCGCGCTCATCAGGATCGGATAGCTGAACAGGCCCATCGTGATGCCGCGGTCCGGCTCGAGCGGAGCGCCCTCGTCCGCGTCGACGTCGCCGCCGTCGAGGTTCGCCTGCACCAGCGCCTTGTACGCGTGGGCACGGTTCATCAGGCCCTTGGCGGTGGAGCAGGTCAGCATCCAGGTGAGCTCGGGGATCTCGGGGATGTCCGACTGGCGATAGAACGTCGCCCGTTCGGTGTCGAGCCCGAGCGCTAGCCAGGCGGCGGCGATCTCCAGACGCGAGCGGCGCAGACCCTCGGGGTCCCGACGCTTGATCAGCGCGTGGTAGTCGGCCAGGAAGTAGTAGCCGTCCCGATCGTCCGAGCGGCTCGCCTCGATCGCCGGACGGATCGCGCCGACGTAGTTGCCGAGGTGCGGCGTGCCGGACGGGGTGATGCCGGTCAGCCAGGTCTGTCTCGCCATCGGAGGCTCTCGAGGGGTACGGGCGACGGCGGCAGCCGGGCGCGGGCGGCGATTGTAGCAAGGGGGTGGCGAGGCCCCGTGGAGCGGAAGGCGACGATCGGCGCACGTCCCGGCTGACGGGTCGGCTGACAGCTCGGCTGACAGCTCGGCACGGATGGACGCACCCGACCGGTGAACGGTTGGACGCGCGGGTCCACGTACGGGCAGACGCCCGCCCCTCAGTGCCCGATCCGGGAGTTCAGCGACACCTCGCGTCCGTCGTCGGCGCCGGCCTCGTGCGCGTCGCCCATGCGTACCCGCACCTGCCGCGTCCGGCCGCGCGCGAGATCGCGCCCGCACTCCTGCTCGACGATCTCGCGCTTCCTGACGACGAGCGCGCGACCGTCGCCGGTGCCGCCCGCTTCGGCCTGGCGCCGTTCGCGATCGATCTCGCGGCAGCGTTCGAGCACCGCGATCGCGTAGCCGACACGGTAGTCGAACGCCGCCGCCCGTCCGCCGGCGACGCTGCCGTCCCGCTTCCTGGCCGCGAGCGAGCGCTCCATCGCGTCGACGAGATAGTCGTACGTGAGACGGGCGACCTCGGCATCGAGCGCGTAGCCGCGGAACTCGAGCCCCGCCGAGCGCACCACGAGACAGTCGTGCAGGAGGGCGACCGCCTGCCCGAGAAAGGTGACGTGCGTGGGAACGCGCTTCGTGGCCGCCCCGAATCCCGTCGCCCCGAACGCCGAACTCTCCAGGTCCGCCTCGGTAATGCCGTAGCGGTTCATCAGTGCCTGGCAACGGCGCAGCGCGATCGCCGCCTCGTGCGGGCTCGACTCGGTCTCCCCGCTCATGCGGTAGAGCTTGGCCACGCGCTCGAGCAGCTTGTCGCGCTCGGCGCCGGCCGGCGGCAACCGCTCGGCCGCGCCCGAGCCCGAGCCCGTCGACGGCGACGGCGACGCCCGCTCCGCGGACGAGTCGGGCCTCGGGGACGGACCGGGACCCGAGGACGGGCCGGGCGGCGCCGACGCACCGGGCCTCGGCGACGAAGCGGCAGCGGCGGCGGGCCGACCCGCACCGGAGCGTGGTCCGCTTCCCGGGCCAGCCGGGCCACCCGGACCGGCACTCCGGCGCGATTCCACGCCGCGACCGGCATCGAGGCAGCAGCGCTTGTATTTCCTGCCGCTGCCGCAAGGACAGGGCTCGTTCCTACCGACCATCGGCTGGCGTCACGTCGAGATTCTCCGACATATCGTAGCGCCACGCCACGCCACGCACCACGCACGGGCCGCTAGCGCTCGGCGTGGCCGAACACGCCATCGTCGGGGAACACCACCGTGCGCCCGGGGGAGACCTTCAGGAACTCGGCGTACTGCCGATCCGCACGCGACTGGAGAAGGTGCAGCAGCACGATCGCGAAGCCCGCGACGAGATAGGGCAGTGCCGCGGTGTTCTCGAGGGGACGCTCGCCACGCAGCAGCGCCAGCGCGTGAAACAGCAGCACCAGCGCCGCGAGACCACCGGCGAGCCAGAGCTGGATGCGCAGGTAGGAGATCATCGTGTTGCCCGCGCGGTGGACGAAGAAGTAGCCGTGGATCAGCGCCACGTCCTCGCCGCGCAGAAACTCTCGCTCGATGTTCGCCGCGATGACGACGTTACGGTTGTACCAGTAGCTCGCGTCGATGACCTGCGCGCTCGACCACGCGTTCAACAGCACGACGATCGCCACGGCGAGATCGAGCGGGACCGTGTCGCGCTCGACCATCGCGAACAGCGCGAACGCACCGACGACGGCGCCGATCGACTGCCAGACGACGCGGATGTGCCGATCGATGTCGTCGAAGCGACGTCGGTACATCTGGAGAAGGAGTGCCGTTCGGTCGGCGTCGGGATCGCTCATCGTGATGACGCTCTGATCGGGTGCGAATCGGAATACTGCATGAGCATACAGTAGTCGTCGATCGCGAAAACCGTCGTCGCCCGGATCAGCCTTCGTGCGCCCCCGTCCTCGCCGTGTCAATCGAACGTCGCCGGGAATCCCCCTCGACCCGTCGCCCGGGTGCGTCAGGCGAGCAGAGGCTCCACCGTCTGCTCGATCGCGCCGAACAGCGTGTGGCCGGCGTCGTCCTTCATCTCGATGCGCACGGTGTCGCCGAAGGCCATGAACGGCGTCGCGGGCTGACCGTCGCGGATCGTCTCGATCATGCGGATCTCGGCGATGCAGGAATAGCCCGTGCCACCGTCGGCGATCGGGCGACCGGGGGAGCCGTCCGCGTCGCGGTTCGACACGGTGCCCGAGCCGACGATGCTGCCGGCGACGAGCGGGCGCGTCTTCGCCGCGTGCGCGACGAGCCGACCGAAGTCGAACGTCATGTCGACGCCCGCGTCGGCACGGCCGAACGGCCGGCCGTTGTGGCTGACCAGCATCGGCCCGTGCAGGCGCCCGCCGTCCCACGCGTCGCCGAGTTCGTCCGGCGTCACCGCCACCGGCGAGAACGCCGACGAGGGCTTCGACTGAAAGAAGCCGAAGCCCTTGGCGAGCTCGCCGGGGATCAGGCCGCGCAGCGAGACATCATTGGCCAGCATGAGCAGCCGGATCGCCGCGCGTGCCTCTTCCTCGCCCGCGCCCATCGGCACGTCGTCGACGACCACGGCGACCTCCGCCTCGAAATCGATGCCCCAGCCGGCATCGCTGCCCGGCGGGAAGCGGATCGGATCGCGCGGCCCGAGAAAGCTGTCGGAGCCGCCCTGGTACATCAACGGGTCCTCGAGGAAGGAGTGGGGCAGCTCGGCGCCACGTGCCTGCCGTACCAGCGCCACGTGGTTCACGTAGGCGGACCCGTCGGCCCACTGGTAGGCGCGCGGCAACGGGGACGCGGCGTCGCGTTCGTGAAAGCGCCGCTCCGGCTGGGAACCGTTCTCGAGTCCCTGCGCCACGGCCACGAGGCGCGGACGCAGCGTCTCCCAGTCATCGAGCGCCACCTGCAGCGAGGCGGCGATGTGCCCGACCTCCGAACAGCGTGTCAGGTCTCGCGACACGACGACCAGCGTGCCGTCACGGGTACCGTCCTTCAGGGTCGCCAGCTTCATGTGCGCGCAGGTGCTCGATGACAGGGTGAGAGGCACGACACGTTACCTCACGCTCCGATCCCGCGCCCGCGCCCGAGGGCGCGGATCGCCGTCCGATCCCGCCGACGTGCCGCCTGCCGGTCGGTCGGATGCGGTTACCATCGGCGCCACCCGCGACGACCGGCATGTCGCGTCACGACCGACCTCGACCGACACGGAGCGGCCGACATGCACGAGGCGCAGGTTCCGGACCGCGGCTTCGACCACGACACCCGACGGCGCATCGGACACGTGCGCGGACGGATCCGGCGAGCCGTCGGCACCGTCGTCGTCGCGAGCACGCTAGCGGCGGGCACCGCTCGCGCGGCGACGAGCGACGTGCTCGTCGTGCTCGGCGGCGACGGCCGCTCCCACGTCGTCCAGCACACGCTGTCGAGCGACGGGGCGATCGTCCGGCTCGAACTCGCCGAGGCGCCCGGACCGGAGGCGATCCGCTTCTCCGGTCCCGAACGCGCGACGTTCACCGAGGCGTGGCGACGCTCCCCGAGGCGGGTCGCGCTGTGGTCGGGCAGCGCGCTGGTCCGCTACCGCGGGCGCTACGACGACGCGCTCGAGCGGGATGCGGCGGACACGTTCCGACTGCAGGTGCCGTCGGTGCCCGATCGACTCTCGGTCGAGGACGGCGAACTGACCGTCTCGAGCCTGACCTGGGCGCTGCCCGACGAGCTCGAGATCGTCTCGTTCGGCGGCGGCGAGGAGCGGGGCCGCTGGTCAATGGACGACGGCCTGCTGACGTTCGAGCAGCACGGCGACCGCTCGAGCACGCTCGACGTGGCCTGGCGCCGTCGCGATACCGACTCGTCCCGGAGCTCGTCACCCCCGCCCGCCGACGACCCTTCGGTCCCGCCCCTGTCGCCCGACCCGAGCGACGCCGCCGCCGGACCGGACCGCGACGGCGAAGCGGTGGACGCCGATGCCGACGGCGTGCCCGATCGCCGCGACGTCTGCCTCGGAAGCGAGCACCCGGAACGCGTCGATCGGTTCGGCTGTCGTGAGCCGACGGATGACGAACGCGCCACGCTGGTGCTGGACGGCATCGCGTTTCCGGTCGGCAGGAGCTACCTCGACGCCGACGCGCGCGCGGTGCTCGATCGTCTCGCCCGCGCCCTGCTCGCCGGCGAAGGTGGCGGAGCGGAGTCGCGGGACACGGAAACCTACGAGGTCGCCGCACACACCGACGGCGCCGGCTCGCGAGCGCGCAATCTCGGACTGTCGGCACGGCGTGCGGAGGCCGTGCGTCACTACCTGATGCTGCGCGGCGTCGGTCCGAACCGGCTGCGCGCGCGAGGCTACGGCGAGGCGCGGCCGCTCGCCGACGACCGGACCGCGGCGGGCCGCCGGGCGAACCGCCGCATCGAGCTCGCACGCATCGACGAGCGGTAGGAGCGCGCGGTAGCGGCGCGCGGTAGCGGCGCGCGGTAGCGGCGATCAGCCGCGCGTCACGGCTCGCGGCAGGATCAGCGTGAAGCGGCTGCCGCGCCCGACCTCGGACTCGAGCCGGATCGTCCCGTCCATGTCACGCACGGCCTCGGCGACGAGATACAGACCGAGCCCTTCGCCGCTGACGCCGTGCGCCTCGTCGAGCGCCCCGTGCGCGCGCTTTCTCAGGCCGAAGACGTCGACCTGACTCTCCGCGGCGATGCCCAATCCGTTGTCGCCGACGACGAACGCAACCCGCTCCGCGTCGCTTCCCTCCGCCATCCCGTGCACGTACACGTGGCGCGCGTCCTTGTCCGGATCGCTGTACTTGACCGCGTTGCCGAGCAGGTTGGTCAGCACCAGCGACAGCCGACTGGTCTCGACGACGACCGAACCGATCGCCTCGTCGATGTCGAGCGCGACGCCGCGTTCGGTGAAGGCACCGGCGAGCTGCTCGCCGATATCCGCCACGAGCATCGCGACGTCGACTTCCTGGCAGATCGCGTCGTCCACCGACAGGGCATCGGGCTGCACCAGCGTCTCGACACCGTCGAGCAGGGTCGCGATGCGCTCGATGGACTGCTGCACGCGTTCGAGATCGGCACGTTCGGCATCGTCCTCGTCACGCATCGCCAGCACCATCTCCATGGTCAGGGAGGCGGACTGCAGCGGCGTCCTGAGCTCGTGCGCGACGAAGCCGTTCAGGGCGCGCAGCCGATCGGTCTGCTCGTCGAGCGTCGCCCTGTAGCGCTCGACGAACGTGTCGACCGTCGATCGCATGATCGAGCGCACGACCCGGGTCAGCGTCGCGGCGACGTCGAGGCAGTCGATCGGCGCCACCGGCCCGTCGAGCGCGAGCGTCGTCTCGCGCACCACGTCCTCGAGCACGGACGACAGGAGATCGTATTCGCGCAGGAGCTGATGCACCGTGGCCCGCTGTCGGTGACGGAGCTCGCCGAGTTCCATCGCCTTGGCCACGATGGCGGCATCGTCGAGCGCCAGGGCGGCATCACCCTCGCGCACGACACCCGCGATCCCCTCGATCAGGAGAGGAATGTGATCGAGCCACGTCGCGGTCGGGAAGATGTCGACGGTGTCTTCCTGCACGACACCCTCGAGCCGCGACAACCAGGATTCGGCAACCTCTTCGCGCCGCTCCAGGATCGCGTCGGCGATGCGCTCGCGATAGCGGGCGCCGGCCGGACGGGAACCGCCGCTCGCCGTTTCAGCGGAGCCGTTCAATGGGATCGCCGATCCCCGTCGCCCGCTCCCTCGTCGGTGCGCACGACCAGGCCGACGTAGTCGAACAGCGCGGCATGCGCTGCCGCGTCGGCCCCCTTCAGCGCGACGCTCGCGGCGCTGAAGCGCTTCACCTGGGCATCGTGATCGGCCAGCAACCACTCGAGCAGGCGCGCTTCCTCGGCGCTCGGCTCGATACCGTGGTCGCGTCTCTTGAGATCGAGCGTCTCCAGCAGCGCGTAGTGACGACGCTTGGTCATCTCCATCGCGTTGTAGGACTGCCAGGCCTCGGCGGCGACGCCGTCCAGCGCGTCCGGGCGCAGCACGGCCGAGCCGGGCCCCGGGTCGACGACCGTCGTCATGCCCGGCCAGCCACCCGTGCGACGCACACCGCCCGGCCCGTCAGGATCGTTCCGTCGTCGGCAACCATGTCCCTGACCCTCTCCACCGAGCGCGCCGGGCGCGGCGCCGCTCGACGATAGCAGCCCGCCCTGCCGGACGCCAACGTCCCGGGCCGGTGAACGTGTGACACACTCGCCCGTTGTGAGCACCCCGGAACGACACCCTTCCCGCGCGGCTTCGGCCGATCGCACGACCCCGGCCGGTCCGGTCGGCACGCTCCCCCGCGCGATCGTCGACGAGGGCGCGGGCGTCCGCTCGCGGGTCGAGCCGTGCGGCATCGTGGTGCTCTGGAGCGAGACGAGCGACACCGCGACCTTCTGCGAGGCGCTCGTGCGGCGTGCCCGTCACGACGACTTCGCGCTCGCGCTCGTCTGGTTCTCGCCGACCCGCCACGACGCGCGCGAACTCAGCGAACGGCTCGCGAGGGAGGCACCCGGGCTTCTCCACGCCGGGTGCTCGACCTCGGGGGAGGTCACCCCCGACGGGCTGCAGGAGCAGGGCATCCTCGCCGTCCTCCTGCCACGGGCGCATTTCCGCGTCTCGGTCACGGTGCTCGAGGATGTGCACGAGCTCGGCATGGAGACGATCGCCCGACGGGCGCTCGGTGCTCGCACCGACTTCTTCGCGGCGGACCCCGGGACGCCCGAGGAGGACGTCTTCGCGATATGCCTGATCGACGCCCTGGTGCACGCCGAGGAGGCGGTCACGACCGCGCTCGATCGGGGTCTCGACGGCGTGCCCCTGATCGGCGGCTCGGCCGGTGACGATCTGGCGTTCGGTCGCACCGAACAGATCGCCGGTGGCGAGGTGCACGTGCACGGGGCGCTGCTCGTGCTGATCGCCTGCCATCTGCCGTTCCGTCTGTTCACCGACCACAACTTCGTCCCGACCGAGCACCGCCTCGTCGTCACCGAGTCCGACCCGGATCGGCGGATCGTGCACGAGTTCAACGCCGAGCCCGCGGCGGAAGCCTACGCCCGTGCGATCGGGCTGAACACGAGCGCGCTCGACGCGCGGAGCTTCGCCTCGCACGCGCTCGTCGTCCGCATCGGCGGCGAGTACTACTGCCGCTCCATCCAGCGATTGAACGAGGATGGCTCGCTGACCTTCTTCTGCGCGATCGACGACGGGCTCGTGCTGACCGTCGCGCGCTCGGAGGGGATGGTGAGCGCGTCGCGCGCGGCGATCGAGCGCATCGAGTCGGAGATCGGACCGCTCGTGGCGCTGTTCGGGTTCGATTGCATCTACCGCCGCCTCGATGCCAGGCACCGGAACGTCACCGAGCGGGTGGAGACGCTGTACCGGGAGAAGGGCTTCGTCGGGTTCAACACCTACGGCGAGCAGTACCGCTCGATGCACGTGAACCAGACCCTGACCGGGGTCGCGATCGGCAGCGCGGGCGCGCGATGACGGACGAGCGTGACCGGGAGATCGCGCGCCTTCGCAAGATCAACGCGGCGCTGATGAAGCGCGTCGAGCGCTCGACCGATCACCAGGGCACGGCGTTCTCGCTGTTCCAGACGGCGATCGGACTCGAGGACCGGATTCGTCGACGCACGCAGGAGCTGACCGCGACGCTCGCCGATCTCGAGCGCTCGAACCTCCAGCTGAAGGGCGCCCGTGACGTCGCCGTCGAGGCCAACCGCTCGAAGACGCGCTTTCTCGCCGCGGCCAGCCACGACGTCCTCCAGCCGTTGAACGCGGCGGCACTGCTGATGTCGTCGCTCGGACAGGTGCAGAACTCGACCGAGGGCCGCAGGCTCTGCGATCGTGTCGAGCGTTCGCTCGACACGATGGACACGCTGCTGCGCACGCTGCTCTACATGTCGCGACTCGACGCCGGGGATGTCGAGCCGGAATGGTGCACCGTCTCGCTCGACACGCTGTTCGCGTCGCTCGCCTCGGACTTCGAGCCGCTCGCCCGCCAGAGAGGTCTCGCCCTGCGCGTCCGACGCACCGGCCTGCACGTCCGCTCGGACGCGACGATGCTCCGGCGACTCCTGCAGAACATCATCAGCAACGCGATCCGCTACACCGAGCGCGGCGGCGTGCTGCTGGTCGCCGGACGGCGTGGCACGGACGTGCACGTGCGCGTCGCCGACACCGGCGTCGGCATCGCCCGCGAGCGCTTCGAGGACATCTTCGTCGAGTTCGACCGCGGCGGCGGCGCGGCGACGCGCGACGGCGACGCATCGGCCGGCCTCGGCCTCGGCCTCGCGATCGTCGAGCGCATGGTCGACACCCTCGGCCACGACCTGACGCTGAACTCACGTCTCGGCCGCGGCTCCTGCTTCGGCCTGACGATGTCCGGCGCGACCCCCGTCGCGCCACGTCCCTGCCGCAACTCGTTCGCCATGTCGGGCAGCCGCGGCGCCGTGACCAGCCTCGTCGGCGCCCGCATCCTGGTGGTCGAGAACGATCTCGTCGCGCTCCAGGCACTCGAGGCGCTGCTGACGCAATGGGGTTGTCGCCTGCGTCTCGCCAGCTCCACCAGCGAGGCGTGCGACGCGATCACCGGTGGCTCCTGGCTGCCCGACGTCATCGTCGCCGATCAGCATCTCGAGAACGGCGACCGGGGAACCACGACCATCGCCCTGGTGCGGCAGCTCGTCGCCCAGCGGATACCGGCGCTGATCGTCACGGCCGTGCCGTCGGAGTCGCTCGCGCGAACGACCGGCGAGGCGCAGATCGAGCTGATGTCCAAGCCGGTCAAGCCCGCCCAGCTCCGGGCGCTGCTGATGCACCTCAGGCGCGGCTCGACCCTGCCGGCGGTATCCGCCTGAGTGGCACCCGAGCGGCGCCCCGACGGCCCGCACGGTGCGGCGCCCGCGTATCGGTGCGGCGTACCTCTGCCGCGGCGCCGTGGCCTTCCGGTACTCGGGGCTCTCTCGGCCTAAGGCTTCCGGCGCGAATCCCGACCCTCTCGGGCCTTGACCTTCTCAGGCCTCGACCTTGGTGACGGCGACGGCGTTGCGCGAGATCGAGATGTTCGAACACCGCTTGCCGGCGCCGGTCGGATCGCTCCCGTCACCCGAGTCACTGTCCGAGCACGCGGCCGCGCAGCCGTCGCGGCTCTGGTCGCAATCCGCCGCGAGCGCCGCGCGCGCCGTGACGATCGCGCCGCCCGCGAGCGCGAACGCGGCGCCCGTACGGATGAAACGGCGGCGACTCGCGCGATCGCGGACGACGATCGCGTCGCCGGTGTCTTCCCGGTTCTCGTCAGGCATGTCCAAGGACTCCCGGCTGCAAGGTTCGGCTTCGGTATCGAGACTAGCAATCCGTCCGCCGCGCGGCAAGGCGCGCGGGCACGGGCCGTCTCACGTGTTCGTCATGTCGACGACGCCGTGCTCGAGCAGTTGCCCCGCGAGCGCCAGCCGCCGCGAGTCGTCGAGGCCGGACAGCGCGCCGACCGCCCCGCCGCCATCGGCGACCAGTCGCTCGACCGCCCTGGCCATCGGCCCGTCCAGCTCGAGCACCTCGCCCGGCAGACGGAGCTTCAATGCCGCACCGCGCCGCTCGAGCGCGGCGGCGATACCGCTCCGGACGACGAGCGACGTGTCGAGCGCGAGCGACTCCGGGTCGCGGGTGCCGGACAGCAGTCCGGTGCAATCGGGCCTGCCGTCCAGGAAGGCGTCGTCGCGAAGCCGCGACATCGCCGCGTCGATCACCTCCTCGTCCAGCGCCGTCGCCAGCAGCGTCCGCAGGCGCTCCCCGAGCGATTTGCCGGCCTGGTCGCGACGCTCGCCCGTGGATCGCGACCCGGAACCCGCGCCGGGATCCGCGCCGGGATCCGCCCCGGCGCGCGGCGCGGCGCGGCGAAGCTCGACATCACGCTCGGCGGCGATCTGCACGGCCTCGCGCAGCACGTCGCGAAGCACCACGGGAAACACGCCGAGCGTGACGTGCAGCGACGCGGCGTCCTCGTGCGCCACGGCGTCGTGCAGCACGCCGCGCGGGATGTAGAGCGTGTCGCCGGGGGCCAGCTCGATCGATTCGCCGGGCACCCGCTCACCGGTGGACTCGGGGTCGTAGCGCTCGTCGCAGAACGGCAGCTCGACACCGCCGGACTGGAAACGGAAGGTCTTCCGCCCGGCGACCTGCAGGATGAAGACGTCGTGCGTGTCGTAGTGCGAGCCGAAGCCGCGGTTGCCGGGTGGCGAGAGGTAGACGTTCGCCTGACAGCGCCAGCCGAGCGCCGCCTCGACCTCGCGCACGAGATCCCTCAGCGGCGGAAACAGGTCGTGCGCCCGCGACAGCACGACGGTCGCCCCGTCACGGTGCAGACGGCCCAGGCGCAGCGGCAGGATCCGGTTCGCCTCGTCGGCGTACGTCTCCGGCGGCACGGGCGTTCCCGCACGGCTCAGCTGCACGTCCGGAAATCTCAGCTCGCGCGCGGACAGGAGCCGCTCGATGCCCTCGAGCGACACCAGATCGTCGAAGCGTGCCGGATCGGCACGATCGACGTGCAGGGGGCCTCGTTCCCAGTGCGCGCCGAAGAACGCGCTCGCGCCGAGCGGATCGAGCAGACGGGCGAGCGCCGGAGCCGTGTCCCGATCGGCGATCGGTTCCGGGACGGGCGTCCGTTCCGGGGTGTCGGACGAGGGCATCGGGTCGGCTTCCTTCTCTGATCGAACGGAGCATACGGCCGGCGCCGCACGCGGGATGTGTCGGGCGGCCCCGGCGGCCGCTCGCGGGTCCGGTCACGCTAGTCGAACGGACGGGGTGCACGCCGTACCGCCGGGGGTCGAGGCCGGTAGTATTCCGCTTGACCGGGCATTTCATCCCGAACTAAGTTCACCGATGTTCCGGGCGGAGCCGTTCTTCTTCGGGATCCGCCCGATCACAACCCCGGCCCGACACGCCGGCGAACCGGAGAGACTCGATGGCATCCAGGGAATCAGGCGCACGGCATCCACTCGTCCGCCGCGAGACGAGACGTCGGGGCACGCCGCTCGGCGGCGTCGCCTGCGCGGCATTGCTCGCGAGCGGCACGGCGTTCGCCGCGGATCACCGCGACAGCCCCTCGCAGCTCCTGAATCCGCAGGCCGACATCAACGACATCTACGCCTTCATGAACCCCAACGACCCGGAGGAGCTGGTGCTGGTCATGACGGTCGTCCAGAACGCCGCCTCGGAGGACGAGTCGATCAGCACGTTCTCCAACACGATCAACTACGACTTCCTGATCGAGAGCTCCGCCGGAACGACCGTCGTCGACAACCTGCGGCTGCGCTGCGTGTTCCCGAGCGAGACCCGGATCAGCTGCTCGCTCGGCGACACGACCGCCACCGGCACGGTCGGCGACATGACCCAGACCCTGCCGGAGAACGGCATGCGCGTCTACGCCGGTCTTCGCGAGGATCCGTTCTTCTTCAACGGACCCGGACTGAACATGACGCTCCCCGAAGAGGACGAGTTCGCGACCATGTCGCCGGGACTGATGTTCCAGGCCGCGGCCGCCGAGAACGACGGGGAGGCCGACGCCTTCGCCGGCGAGAACACGCTGGCGATGGTCATCGGCATCGACCGTGACCTCCTGACGGCGAACCAGGCGGCCCCGGTCTTGAAGATCTGGGCGGCGACCTCGCCGCGATGAACACGTACAGAAGCATCGCTCCCACGCGACGAGGAACACGCATGAACACTCCGAATGCAAGGACGCCGGTCGCACTGGCCCTCCCCACGCTCCTGCTCGCCATCGCCGCCGGTTGCAGCAGCGGCGGTGACGATGGTCCGTCGACCGGACCGACCGGTCCCGGCACTTCCGGTGACACCCGTGTCGTCATCGGCCAGATCGACCGCATGGGCCGGCCGGGCGTCTCGACGGCACTGATCCGGACCGATGACGACGAGGATGCTTACAACGCCAACGGCGATCCGAACACTTGGGACGCAGCGTTCCGGGCGCCCATGCTCGAGCGGGTGCGACTCATCGACGGACTCGACGAAGTACCGAACAATCTGGTAACCGGCAGCGCCGACTCGCTGACCACCCTGTTGATCGACGACCGACTGCAGATCGATACCTCCATCGCCATGTGCGACGCCTATCTCGCGCTCGAGATCGGTCTCGGCGGCTGCGGCGGTCGCACGCTCGAACGCGACGTCATCGACGACACGCTGCGCCATCTCATCACCGGGGATCCCGAAGACACCAACCCGCTGATCAGCGATCTGGCCAACGCGAACGATGCGGACCTGCCGAGCCAGTGGCCGTTCCTCGCCGAGCCGTTCGCCTCCACCGACAATTGATCACACCCGGACGGAGCACGCCAAGGACTTGACCGAGCGTCACCACATCGCGATCGTCGGTGCGGGTCCGGCCGGCCTCAGTGCCGCGGCCCGTGCCGCCGATCGCGATCGCGAGGCGGGGGTCGCCTCGCCCACGCACATCCTGCTCGAGGGCTCGCCGAAGCACGCCGACACGATCCAGCGCTACCAGAAGGGCAAGCTGGTCATGGCCGAGCCCGGCTACCTCGACCTCAGGAGCGACCTGACGTTCGAGCGCGGCTCGCGCGAGGCGATCCTCGACGCGTGGGAGGGCGGCATCGCGGCGCTCGGCATCAACATCCGCCACGACGTCACGCTGACCGGCATCGAGGGCGAGCTCGGCGACTTCCGTCTCGCCTTCGCCGACGGCTCGCGCGTCGCCTGCGAGTACGTCGTGCTCGCCATCGGCGTGCAGGGCAACCCGCGCCTGCTCGCCGCCCCCGGTGCCGACGACCGGCGCGTGCAATACCAGCTCGATGACCCGGAGGCGTTCGACGGCGAACACATCATGGTCATCGGCGCGGGCGACGCGGCGATCGAGAACGCGCTGGCGCTGACCGCCCAGAACCGCGTCACCCTCCTGAACCGCGGCACCGAGTTCAGCCGTGCCAAGGAAGGCAACCTGCAGGCGATCCTCGCCGCGGCCAACGATCCCGACGTGCCGCTCGACATCCTCTACGGCACCACCGTCGCGCGCATCGAACCGCCGGGCGGCGACGTGGCGGCCGGCGCCCCGGCGGCGATTACCATGGACGTCCGTCTCGCCACGCCGGAGGGCGAGGCGCGGCACGACTGCCACCGCATCATCGCCCGACTCGGCTCGACCCCGCCGCGCGCCTTCCTCGAGGCCGTCGGTCTCGAGCTCACCGGCAGCAACCCCGACGCGCTGCCCGAGCTCGACCAGCACTACCGGAGCAGCATCCCGGGCATCCACGTCGTCGGGGCGCTGGCCGGCAACCCGCTGATCAAGCAGGCGATGAACCAGGGCCACGACGTCGTCGAGTTCATCAACGGCCACGACGTCGAGCCCGCCGATCACAAGCTCCTGGAGATGCGCTTCGCCGCCCTGCCCTTCCGCAGCGAGGTGACCCGTCAGGTCGAGCGGCTCGAGCGGCTGATCCCGATGTTCTCCGAGCTCAACACGCTGCAGTTCAGGGAGCTCCTGATCGACAGCGACATGCTCGCGAGCTACCCGCGCGGGGACGAGCACAAGCGGGCCCGCCGCACGCTCGACGAGAAGATCGCCGCCGTGACCCGCGACGAGCACCGTGCCCGCCTGACGAAGCTCCTCGTGGAAGGCGACGTGATTCACGAGACCGGCGAGTACGGCACGTCGTTCTACACGATCCTCGCCGGCGAGGTGACCACGCGCCGCCGGCTCGACGACGGGCGCACGGTCGAGACGCGGCTCGAGCGTGGCGAGTTCTTCGGCGAGGTGGGGCTGCTCTCCGGCCACCCCCGCCAGGAACAGGCCGTCGCCGGCCCCGGCTGCATCGTCATGGAGACGCCGCGCAAGACGATGCTGAAGCTGATCGCCTCGAACGAGACGGTGCGCGAGGGCATCGAGCGGATGTTCACGGTACGCGAGCTGCAGCGCCACCTCGCCCCGCTGGCGGTCAAGCGCGATCTTCTCGACATCGCCTCCGGACTCGAGGTGCTGCGCCTGCGTCCGGGCGAGACGCTGTACAAGGAAGGCGACGAGGAACGCTGCCTCTACCTCGTGCGCTCCGGCGGGTTCACGCTGTCGCGCGCGGTCGACGGCAGCGAACGCTTCATCGCCCAGGTTCGCGCCGGGCGCATGCTCGGCCAGCTCGCGCTGATGGGCAACCCGGTACGCCGCGAGAGCGCGGTGGCGACGATCGAGTCGTCGGCCGTGCGCGTCGACCGGACCGCCTTCGACACGCTGATGGCGCGCCCCGACGCACCGGTGGTGAACCTGCAGGACGACGTCGCCGGCGTGCTCTCGGAACACACCCGCATGGAAGTGCGCGGCGAGGCCGGTGCGGCGATGGACTTCCTGATGGAGCGGGGGCTCGGCGAGGCGACCGACGTGCTGATCATCGACGAGTCGCTGTGCATCGGTTGCGACAACTGCGAGAAGGCCTGTGCCGAGACCCACGGCGGCATCTCGTCGCTGGACCGCACCCTCGGACCGACCTTCGCCGACATCCACATACCGACCGCCTGCCGCCACTGCGTGCAGCCGCACTGCATGAAGGACTGCCCGCCCGACGCGCTGCACCGTGCCGCCACCGGCGAGGTGTTCATCGACGACACCTGCATCGGCTGCGGCAACTGCCAGTCGAACTGCCCCTACGGGGTGATCCGCATGGTCGAGAAGCCGACGAAGCGCCGCGGCCTGCTCGGGTGGTCGCTGTTCAACATCGGGCACGGTCCGGGCGAGACGAAGCGTCGCGCGGGCGCGCCGGCCAAGTCGGGCGGGGGCCCCGACTCGCCGAAGAAGGCGGTCAAGTGCGACGCCTGCCTCGGCGTGCCGAGCGGACCGGCCTGCGTCAGCGCGTGCCCGACCGGGGCGGCGATCCGCTTCGGCCCGGCCGACTACGTGAAGCTGGTCGAGGAGAAGGCGCGCTGATGCACACCGGCATCCTCGAGTACCGGCGAGCGCGCTGGCTGCGCCTCTCGCTCGTGCTGGTCGCGGCCTCGATCGCGCTCTACGTCACCCAGGATCCGGACACGCCGCCGAACGGCGGCACCTGGCAGGGCTACACGCTCGGCGGCGTCGGCGCGACGCTGATCGTCTGGCTCTCCCTGCTCGGCGTCAGGAAGCGCCGCTACCGCTCCACGCTCGGCGGCACCGTCGCGGGCTGGACCTCGGCGCACGTCTACCTCGGCGCCGGCCTGATCGTCATCGCGACCCTGCACAGCGCCGGTCAGCTCGGCTGGAACGTGCACTCGCTCGCCTACGTGCTCGTCTGCCTCGTCGTCGTCAGCGGCTTTGCCGGCATCTATCTCTACGCGTCGGTACCGAGGAAGTCCCTCGAGAACCGTGACGGTCGCTCGCGCGACGCGCTGCTCGCCGAGCTCGGCGAGCTCGACGAGCGCGGCCGCCAGCTCGCCGCCCTGTGCGGTGCGGACATCGCCGCGGCGGCGCAGAGCGCCATCCGCCGCACCGAGGTCGGCGGCGGCGTCGTCTCGCAGCTGCGCCGACGCGATCGCTCGACCCTGAACATCGTGGCCGAGGGGACGCCGAGCTTCGTCGAGAACCGCGACCAGAAGCGCATCCTCGCGCTGATCGCGGCACGCGTGCCGGCAGCCACCCGCAGCAGCGAGGTGAATACCCTGCAGGAGCTCCTGTCGGTCATGGGTCGTCGCCAGAGCGTCGTCAGACGCCTCGCCCGCGACGTGCAGCTGGACGCGCTCCTGCGCATCTGGCTCTACCTGCACATACCGCTGACCGTCGTGCTGCTGTTCACCCTGGCGATCCACGTGCTGTCCACGTTCCTGTACTGGTAGGGAGGGACGCGCATGGACATCCTGATCCGACGCTCGGAGAAGCTCCCTTCGGGCGATGTCACGACGCTCGAGCAGGCGCTCGAGAACGCCACGCTCGACATCGGCAGCGCGCTCGATCAGCCGTTGCGCCTGGCGGACGAGAGCGTGGCCGAGCGGCACGCCTCGATCACGCTCTCGGGCGGCAGGATCCAGCTCGCCTGCCGACGCGACTGCAGCGTGTCGCTCGACGGCCAGCCGGTCAGGAAGGCCACGCTCGCCCCCGGCGACGTGTTGCTCGTCGGCGACCATCGACTCACGATCGTGTCGCCGCCCACCGGCTTCGATCTCGCCGTCGAGGTCTCGCGCGAGGGCAAGTCCGGCGCACCGCCGGCGAGCTTTCGTCGCACCCGCCTCACCGACACCTGGCTCGCCCCGCGCGCGACGGCCTGGGTGCTGTCGCTCGCGGTGCTGCTCCTGGCCCTGGCGGCCCCGCTCGCCCACCACCTGCTGGAGCGACGCGCGCCGGTGGAGACGGCCGCGGTGACGAACGGCTCGGAGGAGGAGCAGGCGATCGCCGCGGTCGCCGACGCCGCCCTGAACGAACCGGACGACTCCGCCGGCTGGCTCGGCCTGCTCGGCGACAGCCTGTGGAGCAGCGGCCCCCTGCACGATTCCCACGCGGCGCTCGAGGACGACTGCGGGGCCTGCCACGAGAAGCTGTTCCAGCGTGTGACGAACGCGTCGTGCGAGCGCTGCCACGCCGGTACCGTGGACCACGTGTCGGCGCGGGCCGCCGAACGCAACGCCCACCTGTCGCCGATCATGAACGGGCGCTGCGCGAGCTGTCACCGCGAGCACGACGAACCCTCGACGCTCGTCAACCGGAGCTCGGCGCTGTGCACCGACTGCCACGCGAACGGGGCGTTGTCCGACGGGCACGAGACGATGGCGCCGGTGACCGCCTTCGGCACCGACACCCACCCCGGCTTCGACGTCACGCTGCCCCGCCCGCCGCGCGAGCCGGGCGGCGAGTGGACGTTCGAGACCCTGCCGCTGGTCGGCGCGAGCGAGTCCTCGGGGCTGCGCTTCGATCACGCCGCGCACGCCGACGGCGAGGTGATGGGTCGCGCGGACGGACAAGGTCTCGGCTGCGCCGACTGCCACGTGGCGAGAAGCGACGGGGAGCACTTCGAACCGGTCGCGTTCGAGACGAACTGCGCGACGTCCGGCTGCCACCAGCTCGAGCTCGACCGGAACCACCGCATACCGCACGGCATGCCGGACGTGGCCGTCGCGGCGATCGAGGGGTTCTACCTGCGCGAGTTCGGTCACCCCGACGCCGAGCGCACGGCGGCCTTCGGCATCGACCGACGCCGCCGTCCCGGCCGGGGCACGTCGGACGACGAGCGCTTCGACTGCGACGCCTCGAACTTCGACTGCGCGCTCGGGCTCGCCGCGCGCAAGGTCGAGCAGCAGTTCACGCGCACCGGCTGCGTCACCTGCCATTTGGTCGAGTCTTCGGGAGAACCCGCGGGCGACACGCCGGACAGCGTTACGCTGCCCTTCGTGGTGGCGCCGGTTCGCCTGGCGGACGACTTCCACCCGGCGGCGCGCTTCGATCACGACAGTCACGGCGTGCTCGTTCCCCCCGGTGGCGGACGTGCGGCGACGGAGGACCGGGCCTGCCTGCACTGTCACGAGGCTGATGCCTCGACCCGCAGCGAGGACCTCCTGATGCCCGAGATCGACACCTGCACCGACTGCCACGACGGTCTCTCGCGCACCGCGAACGTGCCGCTGGGCTGCGTTGACTGCCACGGATATCATCCTGCATCATCACCTTTCCGCACCGGAAAGGATTCGTGACGATGATTCGTCTGCCGTGCGTCTCCGCGTTGGTGACGACCCTCGTGCTCGCGAGCGCCTGCTCCGGCGAGGGATCGTCGGCCTCGTCCGCCGGCGCCGACCCGACCGCCGGCTGCGACGGACGTTGCGCGGACGCGGCCGCGTTCCTGTCGAGCGACGAGGTCGCGACCATCCTCGCCCAGGGCGTGCACGAGGCACGGTCCCGGGGCATCGACGCGACGCTCGCCGTCGTCGACCGCGTCGGCAACGTGCTCGGCGTCTACCGCATGGGCGACAAGCGCGATCGCTACACGCTGATCGTGTCCGAGTTCGAGGGTGACGGCGTCATCGACGAGGAGAAGGACGAGATCTTCGCGATCGATGCGGGACTCGACGGCCTGAAACTGCCCGAGCCGACGCCGGGCGCCGCGGACGGCGGCAGCCTGGGCCGCTCCAACCTCGATCACCTGGCGGCGATCTCCAAGGCGATCACCGGCGCCTACCTCTCCACCGAGGGCATGGCGTTCACGAGCCGTACCGCCAGCCAGATCGTGCAGGATCACTTCAACCCCGCCGAGGACTTCCAGCCCGCCGGCCCGCTGTTCGGCGTCCAGTTCAGCCAGCTGGCCTGCTCGGACTTCCTGCAGGAGGCGAACGCGTTCCCCGCCGATCAGCCGGTGAGCGCGGTCTCGCCCGGCCCGCATCACGCGCCGCTCGGCCTCGCGGCCGACCCGGGCGGGATACCGCTGTACGAGGGCGGCAGCCTGGTCGGCGGCATCGGCGTCATGGCCGACAGCGTCTACGGCCTCGACCCCTTCGTCGGCGACACCGACGTCGACGTCGACGAGAGCATCGCGGTGGCCGCCGCGTTCGGCTTCGAGGCACCAGTCGACCGGCGCGCCACGGTCACGGTCGAGGGCAAGGTATTCCGCTACACCGACGTGGACGGCGGCTCCCTCGCCTCCGATCCGCGCACGGCCGCCGCGCTCGACACGATCGATCCGGCGGAGGGCCGGCTGATCGCGGTGCGCGGCTACACCGACGGGCAGCTTCGCGACGGCACGGCCTTCGGCCTGCCCGCCTCCGGCGTGCGTATCGCCGACGACATGGACTACCCCGCCTTCCTCGACGCCTTCGTGTTCGTCGACGAGGCGGACGACCCCCGCTACCTGCCGCGGAGCGGCACCGACGGCACGTTCGTCGGCGGCGTGCCGTTCACCGAGACCGAGGTGCGCTCGGTGCTCGAGAACGCGCTCGCGGTGGCCAACCGGAGCCGCGCCCAGATCCGCCGCCCGCTCGGCACCGCCGCCCGCGTCACCATCGCGGTCGTCGACACCCGTGGCGAGGTGCTCGGCATGGTCCGCTCGCGCGACGCACCGGTGTTCGGCGCCGACGTCGCGCTGCAGAAGGCACGTACCGCGGCCTTCCTGTCGAGCAGCGACGCGGCCGAGTTCCTCCGGACCCCGCCGCTGACCGACGGCGAGTTCTTTCAGCCCACCGATCGCTTCCCGCAGACCGTCTACCTTCGCCCGAACCAGAACCCGGGTCTGGTGCGACCGGTCAACCTCGACATCTCCACCTACGTCGACGACCTCACGGCCTTTCTCGGCACTCCCGCGCTCGACGGCTCCATCGCCTTCACCGACCGCGCCGGCGGCAACCTCTCGCGCCCGTTCTATCCCGACGGCATCAACGGCAACCCGCCCGGACCGCTGAGCAAGCCGCCGGGGGAGTGGAGCGTGTTCTCGACCGGGCTACAGCTCGACATCTCCTACAACGCGATCGTCCAGCACGCGCTGTTCGCCGCCAACGGCGGGGAGAGCGGCGATATCTCGGACGAGGACAGGGTCGCCTTTCCGCCCCTCTCCCCCGAGCGCGGCTGCGCCGGCCAGGGCCTGAACGCCATCAACCGCCCGACGGTGCCCGAGGTGACCGGCGTGCGGCTCGGCAACGGGCTGCAGATCTTCCCCGGCAGCGTGCCGATCTACCGCGGTCGCCAGCTCATTGGCGCGATCGGCGTGTCCGGCGACGGCGTCGATCAGGACGACCTCGTCGCCTTCGGCGGCGTGCACGCCGCCGGACTCGCGCTCGGGGGCGCCATCGGCAACGCCCCGCCCGACATGCGCGCGGACCGACTCGAACCGCAGGGCGTGCGACTCCGTTACGTGCAGTGCCCGCAGGCCCCGGGCATCGGTTCCACCACGGACAACGTCTGCGATGGCTTCTGACGCGCCCGCCCATCCGCCCGCCCGCCCGCCGCTCGCCCCGCTGGCGGCCTTCGTCGCGACGGCGCTGCTCGCGAGCGTGTCCACGGCGCCGGTCTCCGCGCCGGCCCACGCGGCCACCTGCTACGTCGACGAGCGCGGACGCATCGTCACGCGTCGCCGGCCGGGGTTCAGCCCGATCGAATGTCCGGTCGACGAGGCACCCGCGGAAGCCCCCATCGAGACGCCCGTCGTCCCCGTGCCGCCCCCCGTCGACGAGCCGGCCTCCACGGGCGTGCCGCCCGGCGATCCGCCGCTGGAGCGCGCGCCGGCCACCGACGCGCCGCTCGACGGCGAGGCACCCGCGCCGCGACTTGCCCCGCGCGCCACGCCGGCACCGACGGACACGCCCGCGGACGCACCGGCGGCCGCACCGCCCGCGCCGACGACGGCACCGCGGCGCGACCTCTACCGACTGCCGGGCCGGCGGCTCTCGCGCGAGGACCGGCGCGCCGGCGGCACCGCGGGGCAGCGAACCCGGAACGCTCCCTCGCCGATCCCGCCGGTGGCGTCGAGCGACTACCGCGAGGGCGAACCCGTCGATCGCTGGCGCACGGTCGACGCGCTCGGCTACGAGACCAGCCTGCTCGATCCCTACAACCGGAACCCGCTGAAGGCCGACCGACCGGTCTGGGGCGAGTGGTTCTACAACGTCGCGCTGATCGCCGACACGATCGTCGAGACACGCGACCTGCCGACACCGGTCGGCAGTTCCTCGACGCTGAACCCGGGCCAGGTCGACGTGTTCGGCGGCCCCGCGCAATCCCTCCTCGCGCAGATCGTCGCCACCGAGCTCGTATACTACAAGGGCGATACCGTATTCCGCCCCCCCGATCACGAGTTCCGCCTGACCGCCGCGTTCAACGTCAATGACACCCGCGTGGAGGAACTGCAGGCGATCAACGCCGACCCCGCCGAAGGGGACACCCGGCTCGACAACCACATCGGCCTGCAGGCGGCGTTCTACGACAAGCACCTCAGGAACGTCAACGATCGCTACGACTTCGACAGCTTCCGGATCGGCATCCAGCCGTTCTCGAGCGACTTCAGGGGCTTCCTGTTCCAGGACAACCAGTTCGGCGTGCGCCTGTTCGGCATCCGCGACAACAACCACTGGCAGTACAACCTCGCCTGGTTCCGTCGCATCGAGAAGGACACCAACAGCGGCCTGAACGACATCGGCCAGCCGCTTCGCGACGACGACGTGTACGTGGCCAACCTCTACCGCCAGGACTGGCCCGTGAAGGGGTTCATTTCCCAGGGAACGGCGCTCTACAACGTCAACCGGGAGAGCTCGGAGGCGCACTACGACCAGAACGACTTCATCCAGCGCCCGGCCTCGGTCGGACGCGAGGCGTTCCGCGACTACGACGTGCTCTACCTCGGCTACAACGGCGACGGTCACTTCGGGCGCTGGAACGTCACGGGCTCGTTCTACCAGGCGCTCGGTACCGAGTCGCGCGGCACCTTCGTCGATCGGGAGACGAGCATCAGCGCGAGCTTCGCGGCGATCGAGCTCTCGCGCGACTTCGACTGGATCCGCCCGCGTGTCTCGTTCATGTACGCGAGCGGCGACTCCGACCCGTTCGACGACGTCGCCACCGGCTTCGACGCGGTGTTCGAGAACCCGATCTTCGCCGGTGGCGAGACGAGCTACTGGAACCGTCAGTCGGTGCCGCTGGTCGCGGGCGGGCGGGTCGGCCTCTCCGGCCGCAACGGCTTCCTGAACTCGATGCGCGCCTCGAAGGAGGAAGGGCAGAGCAACTTCACCAACCCGGGGCTCGTGCTCGCGGGCATCGGCGTCGACATGGACATCCTGCCGACGCTGCGCCTCTCGCTGAACTTCAACCAGCTCGCCTTCGACACCACCGAGGTGCTCGAGACCGCGCGCAACCAGCCCGACATCGACGAGTCGATCGGGCAGGATCTGTCCGCGGCCCTGATCTACCGCCCGCTGATGTCGCAGAACCTGATCCTGCGCGCCTCCTTCGCCACGCTCCTGCCCGGTGAAGGGTTCGACGACCTGTTCCCGGACGAGACCGCGAACTACTTCCTGTTCAACGCGACGCTGAACTACTAGACGTCGCACGACCGACGCGCGCGCCGTCACCGACGCGACGCCGACCAGATGCCGCCATGCCGACGTACAGGACTCTCGCCGTTCCGCTCGTGAGCGCCGCGCTCGCGGCGCTCACCGCCGTGTTCGTCCCGGCAGGCCTGGACGCGAGCACCGGCGAGGACCCGGTCCGGCGGAGCTACGCCGTCACCCCGCCCGCCCCGGCCGAGCAGACGCCGGCCGATGTCGCGGCCAAGAGCGACGGCTGCGTGAGCTGTCACGTCGACAACGACCTGCCGAGCATGCACGCCAACCCCGCCGTGCTGATCGGCTGCACCGACTGCCACGGCGGCGACAGCGACGTCGCGGTCGCCGCCGATCTGCCGCGCGAGTCGGACGACTACGCCCGCGCGATGGAGCAGGCGCACGTGCTGCCGCTCTACCCCGATTCCTGGAAGTACCCCTCGAGCGCCAACCCCGAGCGCACCTACACGCTCCTGAACCGCGAGAGCCGCGAGTTCACGCGCTTCATCAACCCCTCCGACTACCGCGTGGCGGACGAGGCCTGCGGCGCCTGCCACCAAGACACGATCGAGGCCAACCGGCGCAGCCTGCACGCCACCGGCACGATGCTGCTCGGCGGCGCCGCCTACAACAACGGCATCCTCGACAACAAGATCTACAATCTTGGCGAGGCCTACGACGACGACGGCAACGCGATCAAGCTGCTCGGCCCGGTCATCCCCGACGAGCTCCGCGACGAGGCGGTGACCGCCGGCATCCTCCCCGAGGTTCACCCCCTGCCCGCCTGGGAGACGGTCGAGCCCGGCGACGTCTTCCGTGTGTTCGAGCGCGGCGGGCGGAACATCGCCAACCTCTTCCCCGAGACCGGCATCCCGAACGCCACCGGCCTGGTGCAGCGGCTCGAGGAGCCGGGCCGCCCCGACTTCCGCCAGTCCAACCGCGGTCCCGGTACCGGCGCCCGCATCGCGGTGCCGCTGATCAACATCACCAAGACCCGCCTGAACGACCCGCTGACCTGGTTCTCCGGCACCAACGACCAGCCCGGCGACTACCGCCAGTCCGGCTGCGCGTCCTGCCACGTGGTCTACGCCAACGATCGCGATCCTGCGCACTCCGGCGACTACGCGAGGTTCGGCCACTCCGGCGTCACCGCGTCGGACGATCCGACGATCCCGAAGGGCGAGTCCGGCCACCCGCTGAAGCACGCGTTCACCAACGCCATCCCGACGAGCCAGTGCATGGTCTGCCACATGCACCAGCCGAACATGTTCCTGAACACCTACATGGGCTACACCATGTGGGACTACGAGGCCGACGCGCCGCGCATGTGGCCCGAGCAGCAGCGGTACCCGACGTTCGAGGAGGAGTGGAGCGTGCTCGACCGCAACCCCGAAGGGGCCGCCCCGCGCGGTCTCTGGGCCGACGTCGATTTCCTGTCGAGCGTCTGGGAGCGCAACGACGAGATGCAGGACACCCAGTTCGCCGACTACCACGGTCACGGCTGGAACTTCCGCGGCGTGTTCAAGCGCGACCGCAAGGGCAATCTCCTCGACGCCGAGGGCGATCTGGTCAAGGACGACGACCCGGAAAAGTTCGACAAGGCGGTGCACATGGCGTCGATCCACATGGACGCCGGCATGCACTGCGTCGACTGCCACTTCTCCCAGGACAACCACGGCAACGGGCACATCTACGGCGAGGTCGCGCTGGCCGTCGAGATCGACTGCAAGGACTGCCACGGCACGTCCGACGAATACCCGAACCTCTACACCTCCGGTCCCGCGGCGCTCGAGGGCGGCAACGACCTGCTCGCGCTCCGCACCCCCGACGGGCGACGCCGCTTCGAGTGGCGCGGCGACGAGCTCTGGCAGGCCGCCTCTCTCGACCCCGAGCAGGAATGGAAGGTCTCGCTGGTCAAGGACACCGTCAGCGACGGGCACCCGGACTACAACGACAAGGCCGCCCGCGCCAAGCTGATGGGCCGCGACACCGAGTCGCTCGCCTACGGCGGTGGCGTCGCGCCGGAGGACCGTGCCCACGACGACGCGAACATGGAGTGCTACGCCTGCCACACGTCGTGGACGACGAGCTGCGCCGGCTGCCACCTGCCGATCGAGGCCAACCGGAAGTCCGAGCGGCACAAGTACGAGGGCGGCGAGACGAGGAACTTCGCCACCTACAACCCGCAGGTCGCCCGCGACCAGATCTTCCAGCTCGGCCGCCGGAGCGAGGGCAACGGCTCGCGCATCGCGCCGGTGCGTTCGTCCTCGGCGCTGATCCTGTCCTCGACCAACGCCAACCGCGAGAAGATCTACATCCAGCAGCCGCCCATCGCGTCCTCGGGCTACAGCTCGCAGGCGTTCAACCCGCACTTCCCGCACACCGTCCGCACCACCGAGACCAAGGAGTGCGAGGACTGCCACCTCGCGGAAGCCGGCGACAACAACGCGATCATGGCGCAGCTCCTCCTGCAGGGCACCGACTTCGTCGACTTCGTCGGCTACAACGCCTGGGCCGGCGGCTCGGGCTCGGTCAACGCCGTGCAGGTCACCGAGTGGGACGAGCCGCAGGCGGTCATCGGCAGCTACCTGCACGAGTACGCCTACCCCGACTGGTTCGCCGAGCACCAGGCGCGCGGGCAGGAGCTCGAGATCATCAGGAGCCACGGCGCCGGTCCGGTCGAGTGCCTGCAGCTCCGCGGGGAGTACCTGTTCGCCGCCGAGGGCAGGAAGGGCATGCAGGTCTACGACGTGGCCGGCATCTCCAACAAGGGCATCTCGCAGCGGATCATCACCGCGCCGTTCAGCCCGCTCGGTCACGACACGCAGGTGAACACGGCGAACGCGACCTGTGTCGCGCTCCCGACCACCCAGCCGATCCACCCGCCGAGAAACGAGGGGGAGCTGATGCGCGAGGTCAACCTCGAGCAGCCGTTCCATCCTCTCTACGACTACGCCTACATCACCGATTCCCGCGAGGGGCTGATCCTCGTCGACGTCAACACGATGGCCGACGGCGAGCCGCGCAACAACTTCCTCGAGCGCGCGGTGACGTTCAATCCCGACGGCGCGCTCGACGGTGCTCGTCACGTCACGGTCGGCGGGCACTTCCTGTACGTCGCGACGCCGCGCGGCCTGATCGTGGTCGACGTCGACGATCCGCTGAACCCGGCGATCGCCGCGACGCTGCCGCTGAACGACATGCGGGCCTCGCAGCTGCAGTTCCGCTACCTGTTCGCGACCACCGCTGACGGACTCGTCGCCGTCGACGTCACCGACCCGACCGCGCCCGCGCTCACGCCCGGCAACCTCGTGCCGATCGCCGATGCCCGGAAGCTCTTCGTCTCGCGCACCTACGCCTACGTCGCCGCGGGCGCCGAGGGACTGGTCATCGTCGACGTGACCAGGCCCGCCGCGATGAGCGAGTTCACGCGCTTCTCCGACGGGCTCGAGGACGCGAACGACGTCGTCGTCTCGAGCACCAACGCGTCGCTGTTCGCCTACGTCGCCGACGGGCGCGGCGGGCTCAAGGTCATCCAGCTCACCTCCCCCGAGCTGCAGCCGAAGCTCTACGGGTTCAGCCCGGAGCCCAACCCGAAGCTGATCGCGACGAAGCGTGCGGGGGATCGACTCCTGAGCCTGTCGCGACCGCTCGAGCGCGATCGCGGTGTCGACGAGACCGGTCATCAGATCGCGGTGTTCGGCCGCCGCGGCTCGCGCCCGCTGAACCTGCGGGAGATGCAGGCGCTCTACCTCGACGAGAACGGCGAGCCGTGGACCGTCTCGAACGAGCCGCGGCAGCGCTGATGGCGGAGCGCGCGTTCGCCCCCGCCCTGGCCGTCGCCCTCGCCGTCACGGCATCGGCGCTGTCCCTGCACGCGGGTGCCGCCGCGGCCGACGCCCTCGACAAGATCGTCCAGGAGCGGCATCTCGGTGTCGCCACCTGCGCGACGAGCCAGTGCCACGGCAAGAGCCGCGCCGTGGAAGACCGGAACGTGCAGCTCGACGAGTACACGATCTGGATCGACGGCGACCGGCACTCGATCGCCTACCGGACGCTCGAGAGCGAGGAGTCGCGGACGATGGCGCGCAAGCTCGGGCTGGAAGACCCGACCCAGGATGCGCTGTGCCTCGACTGTCACGCCGACAACGTGCCCGCCGCGCTCCAGGGCCCCAGGTTCCGTGTCGAGGAAGGCGTCGGCTGCGAAGGCTGCCACGGCGGCTCCGGGCGCTGGATCGAGACCCACACCAGCAGCTCGACCACCCATGCCGAGAACCTGGCCGCCGGCATGGTCGCGACCGAACGGGCGGACGTGCGCGCCGAGGTCTGCCTGAGCTGCCATCTCGGCACCACCGACAAGTTCGCGACCCACCGCATCATGGCCGCCGGGCACCCGCGCCTCTCGTTCGAGCTGGAGCTGTTCACCGCCAACCAGCCGGCCCACTACACGGTCGACGCCGACTACATCGAGCGCAAGGGCCGCATCGCCACCCACCGCCTGTGGCTGATCGGTCAGATCGAGCAGCTGCGCCAGTCGCTCGAGGTGTCGCGCGTGCTGCTCGACACGGGCGGCGGCGCCCTGCCCGAGCTCGCGCTGTTCGACTGCCACTCCTGCCATCACCCGATGGACGACCTGCGCTGGACGCGGCGGCGCGCCGACGGGCTCGAACCGGGGAGTCTCAGGCTGCACCTGCCGAACATGGTGGTGCTGAAGGCGGTGGCCGGCGCGTTCGGCGAGGGCGAGCTCGTCACCGCGCTTCGCGATGCCCACCGCGCGGCGCTGCGCGGCGCGCAGTCCGGTCGCGCCGCGTTCGACGCGGCGGCGGCGCGGCTGCTCGAGACGCTCGACGTCGCGGCGGCCGGTTGGTCGCGTCCGATGGACGTCGCCGACGTCGCGCGCATCCGGCTCGCGCTCCTCGAGGCGGCCGCCGACGATCAGGCCAGCGACTACGCCGAGGCCGAACAGGTCTACTTCGGGTTCGAGAGCCTCTGCCACGCCCTGGACGAGATCGAGCGCTGCGGCCCCGGACTCGATAGTCTGTTCGAGACGGTGGCCGACGAGCGAAGCTACCGTCCGTCCGCCTTCGCACGCACGGCCGGCCAGCTCGCGGCGACCTTCTGACGGCTTTCCGACATGAACTCTCCCGACACCACGCCCCCTCGACTGCGGCGTCGCAGCGACGGCACCGAGTACGTCCTGGGCGCCGAGACACTGCTCGGGCGCAGCCTCGAGTGCGACATCGTCGTCAGCGACGGCGACAGCATCTCGCGCCGCCACGCCCGGGTGGAGGTCGACGACGACACGTTGTTCGTGACCGACCTCGGCTCGACCAACGGCACCCACGTCAACGGCCGCGAGGTGATCGAGCGCACCGCGCTCCACGACGGGGACGTGCTGGCGTTCGACGAGTTCGAGTTCGACGTGCTGATGCCGCCGCCACCGGACCCGGAGGCGACGCGCATCGTCAGCCGCGAGGAGGTGCTCGCGCGCATCGCCGAGCCGCCCGCCGACGTCACGACCCGGATCGATGTGGCGCGCGCCGCGAGCACCGCTCCCGACCGTGACACGGAGGCGGACCGCCCGGCCGGTGTCGGCCTCGACGAGGCCGCGCGTCGATCCGCCCTCGATGGCGACGTGCCGCTCCGGCAGGGGCGGCACGAGACGCCCGCGACGGAACCTTCGTCGTCGCCCGCAGAAGCCTCTCCCGTCGACCCACGCCCCCCGTTCGAGCGCTTCGACGAGCACCTGGAAGAGCGATCGGACAATCGAGCCGTGAACTCGAGCGACCTGCCCGAAGCGCGCGAGCCGGCGGGCCCGGCCGCCGCACGGCCGACGGGTCGCGACGGCTCGAACGGCGCCCGGAACTCGCGGAGCGTTGCCGACGAGATGGCCGACGACGAGTGGACGTGGCCGGATCTCGACGACGGCTTCGACGAGTCGGACGTCGAGTTCACCGACGAGTCGCCCTCACCCGTCGAGCCATCCGGTGTCACGCCCCGCGACGCCGGTCGCGAGCGGGTTCGCGCGTCGGACTCGGGACCCTCGGTGGAACCCGCACCGGTGGTCTCGGAGACGCCGTCGGACGACGACTTCGCCACGCGCATGCCTCCCGACGCCACTCCGCACGCCACTCCGCGCGATCCCGATCCGTTCGGCGCCCGCTTACCCGACGCCGGCGCGTCCGACCCTCTCGAGATCGACTCGGGTCGAGGCGACGGCCTGCCGCCCCGTGACGGGCGGACGGCGTCCGATGCCGCGGCTCTCGAGTTCGACGACCTGGATCACGCCCCGCCCGACGTGGCACCCCTGCCCCGATCGTGGGCCGACACGTCGGTCGTGCGCGGCACGGGCGAGCACACGAAGATCTTCAAGGGTCCCCTGTCACGCTCGGATGCACCTTCGCCGATCGATCCGGCGTCCGTCGACGGACCGGCGCTGGTCATCACGAGCGGCAACTTCGCCGGCGAGGTGCTCGATCTCGACACCGGGGGTCCGGAATGGATCGTCGGCTCCAGCCCCGAGAGCGATCTGCACATCCGCAACGAAGGGGTGTCGACGCTGCACGCGGTGCTCTCCCGGGAAGGCAGGAAGTGGCGGATCCGCGACGAGCTGTCGGCCAATCACACCTTCGTGAACGACAAGCGGGTGAACGCGGGCTTCGTCGGCGACGGCGACCGGCTCCGCTTCGGACCGATCGAGTGCCAGCTCGTGCTGCCGAAGGCGAAGCGTGGCAAGGCGAGCGATCGCAAGGGCCGCCATCGCGGCGAGCCGTCCGCGGGACGGGGGCGTGACGAGCGCCCTCGCCGCGGCGGCGGGTTTCCGTGGAAGACCGTCGGCGCGGTCGTCATCGCGCTCGCCGTCGGTGCCGCCGCGGCCGTGTTCGTCCTGTCGACGCGAGCCTGAGCACGACGCGTCCGCCGAGACGCGCCACGAGACTCGCCATGCACCACCGGATCGTGCGGCCGCGGGCGCTCGCCATGGCCTTGTCCGCCGTCGCGCTCGCCGCCCCGCCCGGCGTCCTGCAGGCCCACGAGTTCTGGCTCGAGCCGCACCGCTATCGCCTCGCCCCCGGCGACGAGCTCGTCGCCGACGTCCGCAACGGCCAGGACTTCGTCGGCGACAGCTTCCCGTACCTGCCGGATCGCCACCGACGCCTCTACCTGCTCGGAGACGACGGCCGCCGCGCGATCGACAGCCGCACCGGCGACGTCCCGGCGGTACGCCAGCGGGTAGCGCGAAGCGGCGACTACACCCTCGTGCTCGAGTCCGCCGAGAACGCCGTCAGCCACGACACGCTCGCCGACTTCCGCGAATACCTCGCCTATCACGGGCTCGAGCGAGTCGAGTCGGTGCATCGCGAGCTCGGTCTGCCGGAGCGCGACATCTCCGAGGTCTACTCGCGCTTCGCCAAGTCCCTCGTGGCCGTGGGCGACGAGGACGCCGGCGACGCACCGCCTCCGCTCGCCGGCCTGACCTTCGAGATCGTCCCGCACGCCGATCCCCGGGCGCCGGCCGCCACGACGCTGCCGGTCTCGGTGCATGTCCGCCGCCAGGCGTTGACGGGCGCCCAGGTCGAGATCTTCCGCCGTGCCCCGGACGGCACCGTGACCCGCGAGACGACCCTGACCGACGAGCGCGGTGTCGCGACGATCGACGTCGGCGAGCCGGGCGAGTACCTTCTGAACGCGGTGCAGCTGATCCGCCCGCGCCTGCGCGGCGGCCGCGCCCGCACGGATGTTCACTGGGAGAGCCTCTGGGCGTCGCTGACGTTCGAGCGCCCGTAGCAGGCGCCGCCGCCCGCCAAGCGCGTTCTGTCAGGCGCTACCGTCCCTGCAGTCCCGCCGCCTCGACGCGCGATCGGCCCAGCCCGGCACGTGCGAGGTCGACGACGTCGTCACGCCGGTGGTACCAGTCGTTGAACACGAGCTCGACCGCGTCGATCGTGCAGCTGCCGATCCGCACGTCCCGAAGCGCGTCGAGCCGATCGACGAACGTGGCGGACGACGCAGGCGCATCGACGTCACGTGCGCCGTGCGGGCCGTGTAGCGGCGCTCCATCGAGTGGCGGAGCCCCGAGCCCGTGATCGCCTCGCGGAGCCGCTCGCGCGACACGCGAAGCGTGTCGCCCGCGACGAACCCCTGCACCGTGACGCACGACGGCGACGCGGTGATGCCCTCGAACGTCAGCTCGAACGGATCGAGATCGGCCACGCACGCCGCGAGCAGCTCCGCGTAGCGACCGGGTTCCGCCTCGTCGATCCGGAAGCCGTCGGTGCAGCTCACCACGGAGAGCACTGTCACGTGCAGCTCCGCCGGCGCGTGGAAGTACTGCCCGCCGGCGACCTCCCGCGGCGCATCGCCCAGCTCGGCGAGCCCGGCGAGCGCCGGCGGACCCGGGCGCAGGATCAGGCTCAGGCCACGGCGGGTGTCGGACGGGTCGTCGATCCGCGGGTCGGTCTCGAACCGGCCGCGGGCGAACCCGGCCCGGGCGTCGCGCCGGAGCTCGTCGTACGGGGCGCGCATGCCGCTGTCGTCGAACGGATCGGGCATCGGGAAAGCTCCCTCGGGACCCACGCTACAGCTCGGCCGTGTCGAGCCAGAAGCGCACCAGGTTCTCCAGCGTCTTGCCCTCCCGGGCGTCGAGCGACTTGACCACGTAGGCGTTGGCGTGGTGATCGTAGCAGTAGGCGATGTCGCTCTCGTCGCGCGATGTCGACATCATGATGATCGGGATGCTCCGCAGGCGCTCGTCGCTCTTGATCTGCACGAGCGTCTCCAGGCCACCCATGCGCGGCATGCGGATATCCATGATGATCAGATCGGGGCGACAGGACTCGAGCACGTCGAGCGCCGCGATGCCGTCCTCGCTGCGCGTCACCGTCACGTGTGGCCTGAGCCGCGCGAACACGCGCTGCAGCAGCATCGCGTCCATGTCGTTGTCCTCGACCAGCAGGATCAAGTCTTTCTCGGGCCGGTTCATGCGGCGGCTCCCGGTTCGATGCGTGCCGCATGCGGCAACGAGAAGGTGATGCGCGTGCCTTGCACGACGTCGGTGTCCAGCCAGATCGAGCCGCCGTGGCTCTCGACGATGGAGCGGGCGAGCGAGAGCCCGATGCCGACGCCCTCGTAGGCCGAGTGCGGGCCGTGCAGACGCTGCAGGGGCTCGAAGATCTTCTCGGCGAACCGCGAGTCGATGCCGATGCCGTTGTCGGTCACCGAGCACACGGTCCGCCCGCCGTCGACCTCGGCGTGCACGAGGACTCGCGCGGGCGTTCCGGTCCGGGCGTACTTGAGGCTGTTGCCGATCAGGTTGGTGAAGAGCCGGGTCAACAGTTCGGGGTCCGCTCGCGGCTCGACGTCGAGGTCGATGTCGAGCTCGAGCCGGGCGTTCCCCCGACGGAGCTCCGGGCCCAGATCGCGCTCGATCCCGGCAAGCAGCGAGACGAGATCGATCGCTTCCGAGCGAGGCTGCGCGAACCCGGTCCTGGTGTAGTCGAGCAGGCTCTCGATGATAGAGCCCATCTGCCCGACCAGACGGTTGATGCCGCGCACGTGATGCTTGACCGCCACGGCATCGTTCCTGTCCTCCAGGATCAGCTCGCTGAGCATGTTGGTGTGTCGGAGCGGCGTCTTCAGGTCGTGCGAGACGATGCCGGCGAACTGTCCCAGCGAGGTGTTCGCCCTGGCCAGACCGGCGTCGCTCGCCGCCAGGATGGCGGCGAGCGCGGCGAGCGCCTCGGCATGCCGTCGCTGCCGCCGCATGACGAGTCCGACCAGAATGCCGCCGACGGAGGCGGTGCCGGCGGTGCTCAGCAACGTCGTCATCGTTCCCCGGCGCTGCAGCTCCACGAGACGACCATCGACGGCGGCGTCCAGCTGCTCGACCAGCAACGCCACTTCCTGCAGCGCGAGCTGATCGTCGAAGCGCACCCGCTCGTCGATGAAGCGCGGGTCGCGACCGCTGGCCGAGAGCTCGCGCTCGAGCCGTGCGGCATGGCTCTCGATCATCTCGCGCGTACGAGTCAGACGCGCGTCGATGCCGATGCTACCGGCGCTTTCGCGCAAGCGCCTCAGCAGCACCAGCGCCTCCTCGGCACCGGCCAGTGCCGATGTCCGGTAGCCGTCCTCGTCCGGTCGGAGCACATAGTTCTTGAAGTCGTGGACGAGTCCGCCGTAGCCGATGCGACGCTCGAGCAGGGCGGCCGCCGCGTGACTGCCGGAGAGCACCCGGCGCAGCTCCGCGGTGCGACTGACGACACCCACGGCCGACCAGAGCTGCGTGGCCAGCACGATGACGACACCGCAGGCGATCAGCCACAGGGTCGCGGCCCAGGGGTGGTGCCTTGCCTCGAGGGCCACCGGGTACTCCGATGGACGGCCGAGCGATGACGCGAATCGAATCATGGGTCTCCCCCGGCTCACGATCGGCCGATCTCCCGTCCGATACGGGTGAAAGGGCCCGCTGCGCCGTCCGTGAACCGCGCCCGTCGAATCGTGTCTCAATGTTTCCTAGCGGCAGCCCCGGGAGCACCGCAGGAGTGCTTGATCGCACGGTTTCGATCGAATACACCATCCGGACGCGTTTCCGTGACGCGTTCGACAGTCGCCACTTCGACCGGGCATCGCGATGCGGAGCGTGCCGTTCGCACGCGAGCGCCAACTCTTCAGCCGACGCCTTCGATCGCCGCTCTAGTTCACTACTGATGTCGAACACCGATCACTATCCGTTCCGTGCGCCGGAGCGATCGGACCGAGGCGAACGAGGAACGGAGATGTCGTGAAGGTTCCCGAGATGCAGACGTCGCGCGACTTCTCGTGCGATCCGCCGAACGCCGCACGGCCCCGTACCGGACCGCTCGATCGGCTGCGCTGGTCGCATCGGGCGTTCATCGTGCTGTCGACGGCGTTGATTTTCCTGGCCTGGCACGTCTCGAGCACGATGCTGGAGGCGCGTACCGACGAGCGTTTCGACGCCCTCGCCCTGCAGGCGGTCGAGCTGTTCACCGAGCGGCTCGACAGTCACGCCGACCTGCTGCGCGCGAGCGCCGGGCTCGTCGCCGCGAGCGAGAACGTCACCCCCGACGAGTGGCGGCGCTATACCGATGCGCTGTCGCTCGCCGATCAGTTTCCCGCCATCAGCGGGCTCGGCGTGCTCTACCGGGTGTCCCGGCAGGCGGCTCCGGCGTTCGTCGCCGAGCAGCGCTCGGTCCGGCCCGACTTTCGCATCTTCCCCGACCACGCCGAAGCGCTGCACCTGCCGCTGACGCTCATCGCACCGCGCGACCTGGAAGCGAACATGGTCGGGTTCGACCTCGCCCACGAGTCGCTGCGTCGGGAGGCGATCTTCCGCGCCATGAGGCGCGAGACGGTGCAGATCACCGCACCGATCGATCTCGCCGGCCAGGAGGGTGACCTCGGCTTCGTCATGGTCGCCCCCTTCGACTCGGACGTCTCGGGCGGAGACAGACCCGCCGGAGTGACGGTCGCGTCGATGCGGATCGTCGATCTCGCGGAAGGCTCGCTCGGTCAGGAGCGGCGACAGGTGGCGATCCGCGTCAGCGATGGTGGTCGCACGTTGTACGACGAGCACGCCGCGAGCGTGACGGAGGACGACCGGGAGCCGCGCCGGTCGTCCTCGCACACCCTGCCGCTCTACGGGCGCGAATGGCACTTCGAGGTGCAGAGCACGTCGGCCTTCCACGCCTCGATCGATCGGGCCGGCCCGCGCGCCATCCTCATCGGCGGTCTGCTGCTCGACGTGTTCCTGATCGCGCTCTTCAGCGCTCACCGTCGTGCCAGTCGCCACAGCCTGTCCGCCGATCGGGCCAACGCCTCGCTCCGCGAGAACCAGGCCAAGCTGGAGGACTGCAACGAGGAGCTCGAAGCCTTCGCGCACGTCGTCTCGCACGATCTCAAGACACCGCTGAACGGCGTGATGTACCTGATCGAGTACATCGAGGAGGATCTCGCCGACTACGCACACGACGCGGAAGCCCGCGAGCGCGTGGCGAACAACGTCCGGCGACTCAAGAAGCAGGTCTGTCGCGGGCGTTCCCTGATAGAGGGCGTGCTCACCTACTCGGAGGCGGAGACGCGAGTGTCGTCGAGCGAGAGGGTGGACGTCCGCGCGCTGCTCGAGGACATCGGCGACGCGCTGGAGCTGGACGGCGATCGGCTGGTGCTCTCCGACGACCTGCCGGAGCTGGAGACGCATCGCACTCGCCTCGATCAGGTGCTGACCAACCTCGTGAGCAACGCGGCGAAGTATCACCCGGATCGGGCACGGCTGCGTGTCGAGGTGAACGCCGATCGGGTCGACGACCGCACCGTCCGCTTCCGCGTCGGCGACAACGGCCCCGGCATCGAGGAACGGTATCACGAGCGCATCTTCGAGCTCTTCGGCACGCTGGATCACGCGAGCGAGGTCGACAGCACCGGGGTGGGCCTGTCGATCGTCAAGAAGACGGTCGAGCGGCTCGGCGGCACGATCTCGCTCGAGTCGACGCCCGGCCGCGGCACGACGTTCGTGTTCGACTGGCCGGCCTACCCGACGGCGCTCGACGAGATGCCGATGGCCGCCTGACCCGCTGCCGGGTATCGGGCGCACCGGTTACCGGGCGAGGACGTCGAGTGGCGCGAGAATGTCGTACGCTAGCGGTCCGGATGGCGGGCTCGAGCCGTCGAGACGTCCGATCGATCACCGCCGGCCGCGTTCACGTCCCGACGCCGGCGTCGCATCCGTGCCGCGCGCCCGCGACGAGCTCCCGAACCCATGACCGACAACTACCGGAAGATCCCCCTCGACCGCGACAGGCGACACCTCGTCTTCGGCGACATCCACGGACGTCACGCGACCTTTCTCGCCCTGCTCGAGCGGATCAGCCACGATCCGGCGACCGACGTCGTGTACTCGGTCGGCGACCTGGTCGATCGCGGGCCCGATCCGGTCGCCGTGGTCGAGTTCTTCGAGCAGCCGCACTGCCATCTCGTGCGCGGCAACCACGAGCAGATGGTGATCAACCAGCGCGAGTGGCACGAGGTCTGGATGCACCCGAACAACGGGGGACCGGCGACGCTCGCCTCGCTCGAGCGGCACGGTCGCGAGCTCGACTGGCTGCAGGCGTTCTGTCGCGCGTTGCCGATCGTGCTCGATGTCGGCGAGGACGACGAACCCGGCGCGTTCCGTCTCGTCCATGCCGAGAGCCCGTTCCGCTGGTCGGAGGCCGACCTGCAGGAGTTTCTCGCCGAGGCCACACCGGTCGAGGCGGGCGAGAGCCGTCTTCTCTGGGGGCGCGGTGACGTCGAGCGGGCGGCGTTCCATCCGCCGCTTCCGGACGGCAGCCGCGCGGTCCCTGTCGATCCGGACCGTTCCACGCGCCCCGTGTTCTGCGGGCACACGCCGCTGGAGGCTGTGCTCACGGCCGCCGGCACGAGCTGGATCGACACGTGGGCGGGCGGCTTCATGACCTGCGTGGAGCCGGCGACGATGCGCGAGTACCGCATGCCGCTCGCGAACGTCGACGTGTTCTGACGCACCCGAGCGGAGACCCCCGGAGCACTCGAGCGCCCCGGCATCGACTCGCTCGCGCACGTCGGCACGCTCCCCCGATCCCCGAGCTCCCTTCCCCTGTCCGGAGCGCGCCCTCGCGACGGACGGGCGACCGCCCCCCCCCCGACGACGGCCTCGATCAGATGACGGCCTCGATCAGGTACGGCCCCGTGGTGGCCAGGCCGCGGGCCAGCGCCTCGTCGAACCCCGCGATGGTGTCGGCCCGCACCGCGTCGACCCCCATGCCGCGCGCCAGCGCCACCCAGTCGAGCTCCGGACGATCGAGCTCCATCATGTCGAGCGCCTTCTCGCCGCTCTCGGCCTGCACGTTACGGAGCTCGTACTTGAGGATCTCGTAGGCGCGGTTCGCGTAGATGATCGTGACGATGTCGAGCGACTCCCGCGCCTGCGTCCACAGCGCCTGCAGCGTGTACATGCCGCTGCCGTCGGCCTGCAACGTGATCACCTTGCGCGCCGGGCAGGCGATGGCGGCGCCGACCGCGAGCGGCAGGCCGCCTCCGATCGAGCCACCGCACACCTCGAGCCAGTCGTGCGGCGCGGCCGAACCGCACAGGCCGAAGATGTCGCGACCGCTCGTGACCGATTCGTCGACGACGATGGCCTGCTCGGGCAAGCGGGCGGCGACCGACAGGTTGATCGCCTCCGGGGTCAGCGGCCCGTCGGCCGGCAGGGGGAAGTCGCCGCGAGGCTGCACGCTCGGTTGCAGGGCCTCCGCCCGGAGCGCCCGCGCGAGGTCGGCGAGCGCGCGCGTCCCGTTCTCGTGCATGGCCGCCAGCGTGTGGAGCTCGGCGTCGGGCGGGTACAGCGCGCTCGGCTTGTCCGGATAGGCGAAGAACGCGACCGGGGCCTTCGCGCAGACGGTGACGATGTGCCGGTACGGCTTCAGCAGCGCCAGCGCCGCGTCCACCACGTACGGGATCTCGATGATCGCGACCCGCCCGGCACCGCGCTCGGCGCGCGCCTTGAAGGTCTCGGCCAGGAGCATCGCGCCGCTCGCCCAGGCGACCCGGTCGCCGTGTTCGAGCGCCTCCGCACGCAGCGCCCGGCCACCGAGCACGAACGCCACCGGTTCGCCGCGCGCGAGCAGCGCGGCGATCGCGTCGACCCGCTCGGGCGGGACGATCGTGGGAGCTTCGGCGGACGCCGTGCCGCTCACGGCGCCGCCTTCCGCATCGGGTGCGGCGTCGCCCCCGGCGTCTTCCCGCGTCCCGGCGTCCTCCCACGCGGTGTTCGCCGGCAGCACCAGCGTCGCGACGCGTCCCGGCGCGGACGCCGCGGCGGCGATCGCCGCGGCGCCGTCGCCCGCGACCGCGCTCGCCGAGGCGGCCGTCCCGAACCAGTGCGACACCGGACGCGCGAGCCCTTCGATGTCGGCCGTCAGCGGCGCGTCGTGCTCGATGTGCCAGGTGGCGTGCTCGCCGACGATGTTGACGACGGCCGTCGACGCCTTCTTCGCGTTGTGCAGGTTGGCCAGCCCGTTGGCCAGCCCCGGACCGGTGTGCAGCAGGGTCACGCCCGGCTTGTCGGCCATCCGGGCGTAACCGTCGGCCGCCCCCGTCACGACGCCCTCGAACAGACCGAGCACGCAGCGAATGCCGGGTACGCGATCGAGGGCGGCGACGAAGTGCATCTCCGAGGTTCCCGGGTTGGCGAAGCAGACGTCCACGCCCTCGGCGACGAGCGTTCGTACCAGGCTCTCTGCACCGTTCATCGTTCTTCCCTTTCGCTCGTCTTCATCCGTTCGCACCGTCATCGCGCCGGCGAGCGGACGCGTGTCCGCGCCGCACACCGCGCACCGCCCGGCGTACTGTAAGGCTCTTTGGCCGGCGATGCACGACGCGACACCTTCGCTCGACGCGGGCTTCGTGATCCTGTTCGGGGCGGCGCTGTCGTTCCTCGGCCTCGGGGTGCAGCCACCGACGCCCGATCTCGGCACGATGGTCGCGACCGGATCGGAATGCCTGCCGGAGTTCTGGTGGGAGGCGGTCATGCCCGGGCTCGCGATCCTCCACGCGATCCTCGGCTTCGACCTGCTCGGCGACGGACTTCGCGACATGCTGGACGTCGAGCTCTCATGGACACCTCGAGCCCGATGGCACCGATTCTCGAGGTCTCCGGACTCGACGTCGGGTTCACCCGCTACGGACGACGCACCCAGGTCCTGCACGACGTCGCGCTGAGCGTCGGTCGCGGCGAACGCGTCGCGCTGATCGGGCGGTCGGGTTCGGGCAAGATCACGCTCGCGCGGATGATGCTCGGGCTGCTCGCGCCGAGCGCGGGAACGGTCCTGTTCGACGGCCAACCCGTGGCGAGTCACGCGGGCGATCCGTCGTTCAGGAAGCGCCTGCAGATCGTCTACCAGAACCCGGGCTCCTCGCTGAACCCGCGGCGCCGGGTCGAGCAGCACCTGGCGGTGCCCCTGCGCTTCGCGGGACTCTCGTCCACGGGCATCCGCGCGCGCGTGCCCGAAGTTGCGCTGCCGCGAGGAGCTCCGGCGCGGGCGCGCGATCGAGCTGATCGGACTCGACGAGCTCGCCGACGACGCGCTCGTGGTCTCGCTCGGCGGCATCGACGCACCGGTCGTGGGCATCGAGAAGATCGAGCAGGGGGAGGAATGCCTGCTCGCGCTGCGCGCCCTCGAGCGCGAGATCGGGCGCCCGATCGACGCGCTCGTGTCGGTCGAGATCGGCGGCGCCAACTCGATGGAACCGATGCTCGAGCGACACGACGCCTACCACCTCGGCTGGGACGATCGGTCGATCGACGAGGTGCGGTTCGTGGTGACCAGCGAGGAGACGACGGTCAAGGCGCTCGCCGCCTCCGGGGGGCTGTCGATGTCGGCCGAATCCCAGGCGCTGGAGACCTGCGACGCGATCGGCAGGATGGACGGCTACGAGATCTTCTCGTTCCCGACGGCGACCAACTTCTACTTCAAGCTCAACCATCAGGTGCCGCCGACCGACGACGTGAACATCCGCAAGGCGATCGCCGCGGCGACCGACTACGAGACGATCCGCGAGGCGCTTCTCCCCGGCGAGCCACTGGCCGGGCCCATGGCCGCCACCTTCGCCGACGCCCATCTCGACACTCTCGAGATGCCGGTGTTCGATCTCGAGGCGGCGAAGGCCCTCGTCGACGCGAGCGCCTACGCCGACTCGACACCGATCCCGGTCGAGATCATGTACGTCGCGGGTCTCGCGTTCGAGGAGGAGATCGGGCTCCTGATGAAGAGCAACCTCGATCAAGCCGGCTTCGAGACGTCGCTCAAGCCCGAGCCGTGGAACCGCCTGACCGAGCTGGCGAGCGATCAGGGGACCACGCCCGCCATCAACCAGATCTTCTACTGACCGACCTACCCTTCCCCCGACAAGCTTCTTCTTCCCGCAGTACCACTCGCGCGCGGCGGGCACGTGGGCGTCGATGGAACGGATGCTCGACGAGAACGTCGACGCGCTGATCGACGAGGCGCGCGGCGAGGGCGACATCGAGCGCCGGAACGAGATCTACCGCGAGCTCCAGCAGACGCTCGTCGACCTGCAGGCGGACGTGTTCATCCTGTGACGCAGACGAGCCAGGTGGCGATGTCGGAGTGCCTGGACAACTTCACGTGGGTGCCGATGCAGAGCTTCGAGTACAACTTCCACACGACGCGGTGGACCTGCGGCGATCGAGCCGCGGGTCCGGCCCCTCGCCCGCACGCCGCTCAGTCTGACGACGTGCTCGCCGGCGTGCGCGGAGAGACGCTGGCATGGGCGGCCAGCAGGTGCGATCGCATGACGCTCTCGGCCCAGTCCGGCGCGTGCGCCTCGATCGCGTCGACGATCTCGTGATGGTGACGGGAGCTGCGTTCGAGCGCTCGCTCCGAGTAGAGACGGTAGGTCCGGGCGACGACGCCGATGTCGACGGCGACGCTCAGCATGGCGAGCAACCGCGGCGAGCGCGCCGCCTGCGCGATGGTGCGGTGAAAGCGCTCGTTGACGCGCGAGAGCTCGGAGTGATCGGGGTCCGGGGACAGGCCTGAACCATCGGGGTACGGCGGCGTCAACGCGCTGGTGGCGCGGGCGAGCTCGCGGAGGGTCGCGATCTGCCCGGCGTCGGCGAACTGTGCCGCGCGCCGCGCGGCATGCCCCTCGAGCTGGAGCCTGAGCGCGAAGATCTGTTCGAGCTCGTCCTCGGGGAAACGCGCCACGCGCGTCGAGTAGCCGGCGCCGCGCTCGACGAAGCCCTCGTGCACGAGCCGCCCGATCGCCGCCCGCACCGGCGTGCGGCTGAGCCCGAGAAGAGCGGCGAGGGATTGCTCGGTGAGCCGCTCGCCCTCGCCGAACACGCCGGTGACGATGTCGGCGCGGATACGCTCGTAGGCGAGCGTGGAGGCGTCGGCCGGCACGGCATCGGCGGCATCATCGGCCTCGCGTTCCGGGATGCGCCCCGCCGCGCCGGCTCGCTCGCTCACATCGCGGACTCCGCCGCCCGAGGGAACCCTCCCGCCTTCATCAGCGAACCGGGCAAGGTCTTGCCGAGCCGTTCCCCGAGCCAGCCGGCCGCCTCGATCGCCGCCTCCAGCGACACGCCGCTCTTCACGCCGGAGCGATCGAGCAGGTAGACCAGGTCCTCGGTCGCGATGTTGCCGGTGGCCCGCGGCGCGAACGGGCAACCGCCGACCCCGCCGAGACTCGCGTCCAGGGTGGTGACCCCGGCGCGCACGCCCGCCCAGGCATTGCCGAGCCCGGTGCCGCGGGTGTCGTGCAGGTGCAGCCGGATCGGCACGTCGGGAAAGGCCGCGCGCACCGCCCCGACACGTTTCTCGATGTCCAGCGGTGTCGCCACGCCGATCGTGTCCGCGAGCCCGAGCTCGAACGGGGCGTGCTCCATGCAGCGCGCGACGACGTCGAGCAGGCGCTCGATCGGCATCTCGCCCTCGAACGGGCAACCGAAGGACGCCGCGATGACCAGACCCAGCGGCAGCTTGCGCGCGCGCGCCTCGCGCGCGACGTCGGCCAGCGCCTCGATCCCCGCGGCCGTGTCGACACCCTGGTTCCTGACGCTGAACGTGTCGCTCGCGACGACGACGAAGTTGACCTCGTCGAGACCCGCGGCCGCGGCTCGGTCGAACCCGCGACGGTTCAGCGCGAGCCCGATGTAGCGCACGCCCTCCACCCGCGGCAGGGCGGCGGCCACCGCCTCCGCGTCGGCCATCTGCGGCACGCGCTTCGGGTTCACGAAACTGGTCACCTCGAGCCGCCCGACGCCGGCCTCGACGGCACGCGCGACGAGCTCGAGCTTGTCTTCTGTCGACAGGATGGTCGATTCGTTCTGTATCCCGTCGCGAGGTGACACTTCGACGACTTCCACTGAATGTCCCACCTCTCACCTCTCGCTCTTTCATTTCGTGCACGAAAGTGTATATGCTCGAGGCCATGACGACGAGCGACAGCTTCGCCGGAGGCGAGGGTCCGGACCTGACTCCGCCCCGCGGCTCGACTGCCGGTCCGACCACCGGCTCACCCTCCGGCCCGACCGGCGACTCGGTCCCCGGGGCGATTTCCGGCTCCACGCCGGGCACCGGCACCACCCGTCAGGGACCGCTGACGGACCTGCGCGTGATCGAGATGGGTCAGCTGCTCGCCGGCCCCTTCTGCGGCCAGCTGATGGCCGACTTCGGCGCCGAGGTCATCAAGATCGAACCGCCCGGCAGCGGCGACCCGATGCGCCAGTGGGGCCGCGAGAAGCCGCACGGCAAGTCGCTCTGGTGGCCGGTGGTCGCGCGCAACAAGCGCTCGGTGACGCTGAACCTCCGCACCGAGGAAGGCCAGGCGCTGGTGCGGGAGCTCGCGAAGGGCGCCGACATCCTGATCGAGAACTTCCGCCCCGGCACGCTCGAGCGCTGGAACCTCGCCCCGGAGACGCTGGCGGCGATCAACCCGCGGCTGATCGTCGTGCGGGTCACCGGCTACGGCCAGAGCGGCCCCTACGCGCCGCGCGCGGGCTACGGCGCGATCGGCGAGGCGATGGGCGGGCTCCGCCACGTGGTCGGCGACCCGGACTCCCCGCCGAGCCGCATGGGCATCTCGATCGGCGACGAGCTGGCCGCCGTGCACGCCTGCATGGGTGCGCTGATGGCCGTGCACGCGCGCGAACGCACCGGGCGCGGCCAGGTGGTGGACGCGGCGATCTACGAGTCCGTGCTGAACATGATGGAGAGCCTGGTCACCGAGTTCGACGTCGCCGGGCACGTGCGCGAGCGCACCGGCGCGATCCTGCCGAACGTCGCCCCGTCGAACGTCTACGCGACGGCGGACGACAAGTACCTGCTGATCGCGGCCAACCAGGACACCGTGTTCAAGCGCCTGGCCGAGGCGATGGGACGTCCGGCGCTGGCCGAGGACGAGCGCTACGCGACCCACTCCGCACGCGGCGCCCGCCAGGGCGAGCTCGACGCGCTCGTCGATGCCTGGACGCGCACGCTGCCGCTCGCCGAGCTCGAGGCCCGGCTGGAGGAACACGGCGTGCCCTGCGGCCTGATCTACCGCGCCGAGGACATGCTCGAGGACCCCCACTTCGCCGCTCGCGAGGCGATCGTGCCGGTCGAGCACCCCGACTTCGGCACGATCCGCATGCAGAACGTCGTGCCGAAGCTGTCGGACACGCCGGGTGCGGTGCGGCACGTCGGCCCCGCGCTCGGCGAGCACAACGACACGGTCTACGGCGAGCTGCTCGGGCTCTCCGCCGAGACCCGGGCGGACTACGCGGAGCGCGGCATCATCTGAGGGGATCGCGAGCCGCGCGGCGCGCCGTGCGCACGGCGCGCCGGAGCACGATCCCGACACCACGGCCCGGGCGGTCCGGACCCGACACGGCAACGGACGGCAGTCCAGAGGAGCGAGACGAGAGCATGAGCGACAAGACAGGCCTGCGACTCGGCGTCGATGTCGGCGGCACCTTCACCGATCTGCTCCTGATCGACGAGGCGGCCGGCACGACCCACACCGCCAAGGTGCCCTCCACCCCCGACGACAGCTCGGTCGGCGTGCTGAACGGCATCGAGCGCCTGTGCGGTCAGGCGGGCATCGACCCGGGCGACATCACCGAGGTCATGCACGGCACCACCGTCGCGACCAACACCGTGCTGACGCGGGCCGGGGCGAAGGTCGGGCTGGTCACGACGAAGGGTTACCGCGACACGCTGCAGATCGCCCGCTCGTTCGTGCCGGGCGGGCTCGGCGGCTGGGTGATCTGGAACAAGACGCCGCCGCTCGCGCCGCTCGAATCCACGATCGAGGCGGACGAGCGCCTGTCGGCCGCCGGCGAGGTGCTGGTGCCGCTCGACGAGGACGCGCTCCGCGAGGACCTGAGGACGCTGCTCGACAGCGGCATCGAGGCGCTGACGGTGGCCCTCTTCAACAGCTACGTCGACGACGTGCACGAGCGCCGCGTGGCCGAGATCGCGCGCGAGATCGCCCCGTCGATCCCGGTGTCGACGTCGGCGGCGATCATGCCCGAGATGTACGAGTACGAGCGCGCCGAGACGACCGTCGTCAACTCCTACGTGCGCCCCGTGGTGTCGCGCTACGTCGACAACCTCCGGCGCGAGCTGAAGGCCCGCATGGGGGAGGCCACGATGCTGCAGATTCTCCGCTCCGACGGCGGCCTGTCGTCGGCGCAGGCGGCGATGGACCAGCCGGTGAACCTCCTGATGTCCGGCCCCGCGGGCGGCGTCGCCGGCGCCCTCTGGGTCGCCCGTCAGGCCGGGTTCGACAACCTCCTGACCTTCGACATGGGCGGCACCTCGACCGACGTCGCGCTGATCCAGGACGGCGTCGCGCGCACCCGGCGCGAGACCCGCGTCGGCGACGTGACCGTGCGCGCCCCGTCGATCGACGTGCGCACCGTGGGCGCGGGCGGCGGCTCGATCGCCTACGTGCCGGAGCTGACGAAGGCGCTCCGTGTCGGCCCGCAGTCCGCCGGCGCCGTGCCGGGGCCGGCCGCCTACGACAAGGGCGGGGAGGCGCCGACGGTGACCGACGCGAACGTGGTGCTCGGCTACCTGCCCGCCGACGCCCGCCTCGGCGGCGACATGGCGATCCGGCGCGACCTGGCCGAGACGGCGGTCAGGAGCATCGCCGAACCGCTCGGCGTGTCGCTCGAGGAGGCCGCCGAGGGCATCGTCCGCATCGTCAACGAGAACATGTGCGGCGCGCTCCGGCTGGTCTCGGTCGAGCAGGGCTACGACCCGCGCGACTTCGCGCTGATCGGGTTCGGCGGCGCCGGCCCCCTGCACGCCAACGCCATCGCCCGCCTGATCGGTGCCTGGCCGGTCATCGTGCCGCCCGGACCGGGCGTGCTCTGCGCCTACGGCGACGCGACCACGCGCCTGCGCGACGAGGCGAGTCAGACCGTCGTGACGCGTCTGGCCGATACCTCCGACGAGGACGTGCGCGAGCGCCTCGCCGCGCTGCGCGGGCAGGCGGCCGAGTCGCTGTCGGCCGAGGGCGTCCCGGCGGAGCGCCAGACGGTCTCCTACGAGGTCGACCTCCGCTACGCGGGCCAGGGCATGAAGCTGACCGTCGCGGTCTCCCCCGAGGAGCTCGAGCGGGACGGGCTCTCGGGCATCGTCGCGCGCTTCGATCGCGAGCACGAGCAGCTGTTCACCTTCGCCCTCGACGCCGAGCACGAGCTCGTCGGGCTGCGCGCGATCGTGCAGGGCGAGGAGCGGCGCTTCGTCGACGCCTCCAACGACGCCGGCGGCGAGGCGGTGGACGCGGCCGCGCGGATCGCCGGCACCCGCGTGTTCGCCGACGGCCACTGGCACGACGCGGCGATCCTCGATCGCGCGAAGCTCAAGCCCGGCAACCGCGTCGACGGCCCGGCCATCGTCACCGAGATGGACAGCACCACGCTGGTGCTGCCGGCGCACGAGGCGACCGTCGACGCCGTCGGCAACCTCGTCATCCGCCCCGCCTGACGGACCGCGCCGTCCGCACGTCGCCGCGCCGTACCCTCTGACCGCCCACCGGAGCCCGCCATGCCCGCCACGATCGTCGAGTCCTCCCCCGCCCCGTTCGAGCGCGTCGCGGTCGATCCGATCACGCTCGACATCGTCGAGAACGCGCTCAGGAACGCCAGGAACGAGATGGACGCGGTGCTGTTCCGCACGGCCATGTCCCCGGGCATCCGCGAGCAGCACGACGCCTTCCCGCTGATCGCCAACCACGAGGGCAAGATGGTGGTCGGGCAGTTCGGCTCGTTCCTGCACGGGTTCATGCAGGGTCACGACGGCACCATCGAGGAAGGCGACGTCTTCCTGACCAACGACCCCTACTCGTGCAACGGCGCGGTCAGCCACCTCAACGACTGGCTCCTGATGATGCCGATCTTCCACGAGGGCCGGCTCGTCAGCTGGGCGGCGATGTTCGGGCACATGACCGACGTGGGCGGCAAGGTGCCGGGCTCGCTCCCGACCGACGCGAAGATGATCTACGAGGAAGGGGTGATCGTGCCGCCGAGCAAGATCTATCGGGGCGTCGACGTGGACGGCGAGCGCGAGAGCCGGCTGAACGCGGAGCTCCTGAACCTGCTCCTGCACAACTGCCGCATGCCCGAGTGGAACAAGTCGGACTTCCTCGCCATCATCGCCGCGCTGCGCCTGGCCGAGCGGCGCGTGCGGGAGAACATCGCCCGCTTCGGCACCGACGTCTACATCTCGGCGATGCAGGACATGCTGGACCGGAACAGGAGCGCGATGAGCGCGATCATCTCGATGATCATCCCCGAGGACAAGGCGTACTTCGAGGACTGGATCGATGACGACGGCATGGGCAACGGCCCCTACAAGATCGCCTGCACGCTGTGGCGCGAGGGTGACGTCGCGCACTTCGACTTCAGCGGCTCCGACCCGCAGTCCTCCTCCTCGATCAACTTCCTCCTGAACGAGGAGATGTTCAAGATGTTCTTCGGGGCGTTCACGATCAACCTGTTCGACCCGCAGATCCTGTTCAACGACGGCTTCTACGAGCTCGTCGACGTGCACATCCCCGAAGGCTGCATCCTCAAGCCGAAGAAGCCGGCGGCGCTGTCGTGCCGCACGCACATGCTCGGACGCATCTTCGACCTGATGGGCGGGCTCCTCGGCCAGGGCGCGCCCGACGCGCTGAACGCCGCAGGCTTCTCCGACAGCCCGCACTTCATGTACTCCGGGTTCGACGGCCGCGACGAGTGGTACCAGCTCTTCCAGATCGGGTTCGGCGGCATTCCCGGGCGCCCGGCGGGCGACGGCGCCGACGGGCACTCGCTGTGGCCGGCGTTCACCAACGTGCCCAACGAGTTCCTCGAAGCCTACTTCCCCTTGCGCATCCGCGAGTACTCGACCATCGCCGACTCCGGCGGCGCCGGCCTGCACCGCGGCGGCAACGGCATCCGCATCGCCTACGAGATGCTGGAGCCGGGCGAGATCTCGATCCACGACGATCGCTGGCTGACCTACCCCTGGGGCGTCAACCGCGGCGAACCGGGCATGCGCTCGACCAAGACGCTGCATCGCGGCGACGGCAGCACGGAGAACCTGCCCTCCAAGTGCGACCGGATCGCGGTCGAGCCCGGCGACGTGCTGCACTTCGACACCTGGGGCGGCGGCGGCTGGGGCGATCCGCTCGAACGCGACGCGGCGCTCGTGCTCGGCGACGTGCAGCGCAAGCTCGTGACGGTGGACGGCGCGCGCCGCTACGGCGTGGTGATCGCGGACGGCGCGGTCGACGAGGACGGCACGGACGCGCTCCGCGACTCGATGCGCGGGACGCGTCCGGACCCCGACGGCCCGTTCGATCGCGGGTTCGCGTCGATCGAGGAACTGAAGTCGCGCTGCGAGGCGGAGACCGGGTTCGCCCCGCCGGCGGAGCCGGTGTTCCGTCGGGGCGGCCTTCCGCGGGGCGGCCTTCCGCGGGGCGGCCTCCTGCGGGACGGCGCCAGCGCGCACGGCAACGCCGGCAGGGCGGGCCGCGCGACGGCGAGCGCGGAGACGGGCGGTGCCTGACGACACGTCCGGCTCACCGGCCGCGACGGGCACGGAGACGCTCGACGAGAACTACGCGCGCGCGGGCTACCACGCGCGCCAGACCTGGGGCACGCGCCCCGCCGTCGTGATGATCGACTTCGCGCACGCCTACTACGACGAGGACGGCCCGCTGTTCGGGGGAGCGGGATGCCGCACCGCGCTCGACAACGCGATCCGCCTCGCACCGGCCACCCGATCGGCGGACGTGCCGCTCGTGTTCACCGCCGTCGCCTACCGCCCCGGCGAGCGCGGCGCCGACGGCGGCGCCTTCCACGCCAAGGTGCCCGCCCTCGCCTGCTTCGAGATCGGACGCGACTCCCAGCGGCTCGCCGACGGCCTCGCCGTCGAGGACGGCGACATCCTCGTCGAGAAGCAGTACCCGAGCGCCTTCTTCGGCACCTCGCTCGCCGCGACGCTCCGCTGGCTCAGGGTCGACACCTTGCTCCTCGCCGGCGTCACGACCTCGGGCTGCGTGCGCGCGAGCTGCGTCGACAGCATCTCGCACGGCTTCGTCACCGTCGTGGTCAGCGACGCGGTCGGCGATCGCGACGCGGGGCCGCACGAGGCGAACCTGTACGACATGAGTGCCAAGTACGCGGACCTCTGCACGACGGACGAGGCGATCGCCTACCTCGAGAGCGTGCGCGCGGACGCCTGAACGCCTGGCCCCGCCGCGCGCGCCGTCGCTTCCGCCGTCGGGGAGGTCGCTCGGGCGATATCTCGTTTGCAAGTTTCGGTCATCGCCGCCGACGAGGCTCGGACCCTGCCCGGTGGCGGGTATATTTCGCCGGAACGTGCGGCCGCATCCCGTGTCGCGTCCCGATGCACCCCGGCTCCGGCCGGACGCGTCGTCGAACGAGCGAACGAGGTTGATCATGGCGAAAGAGCGAGCCCGCGGGCGCAAGGCGGCCGAGCCGACCGACATTCCGAAGCAGGGCTGGCGCGACATCCTGTTCCGCGTCAAGGACGAGGTCCAGGCCGATCACGTCGTCGTGGTGTCGGCGGGCGTCGCCTTCTTCAGCCTGCTGGCCGTGTTCCCCGCCATCGGTGCGCTGATGTCCATCGCCGGACTCGTACTCGATCCGGCGACCATCGAGGCACAGCTCCAGTCCGTCGCCTCTGCCTTGCCCGAGGACGCGGCGAGCATCGTGGTGGACCAGGCGAAGAAAGTCGCCGCGAGCGACAACGGGGCCGGACTCACCGCCGTGTTCGGCATCCTCCTGTCGCTCTACAGCTCCGCCAAGGGCATGAAGACGCTGATGGAAGGCATGAACATCGCCTACGACGAGGAGGAGGAGCGCGGGTTCATCGTCCTGAACCTCGTCGCGCTCGCCCTGACCCTCTTGCTGGTGGTGGGCGTCGTGATCGCGCTCGGCTCCACCGTGGTGATGACGGCCGTGATCGAAAGCCTCGGACTCCCCGACATCGTCGCCACGCTCGTCTCGTTCGGTCGCTGGCCGATCCTCGCCTTGCTGGCCATGCTCGGTCTCGCCGTGATCTACCGCTACGGCACGTCACGCGAGGAGCCGGAATGGAAGTGGGTCAGCGTCGGCGCGGTCGTCGCGACCGTGATCTGGGTGATCGGCACGATCGGATTCTCGATCTACGTCGGCAACTTCGGCAGCTACAACGAGACCTACGGCGCCCTGGGTGGCGTGATCATCCTGCTGACCTGGCTCTGGCTGTCGGCGTTCATCGTCCTGCTCGGCGCCGAACTGAACTCGGAGATGGAGCACCAAACGGAGCGGGACACCACGACCGGCCAGAGGGAACCTCTCGGTGAGCGCGGAGCGGTGAAGGCGGACACCATCGGCGAGGTTCCCTGACGGTCGGAAGGGGAACAGCCGAAAGGGACTACGTCCCCCGCACGCGCTGATCGACGCGGAATCGCTTGATGGACGAGATCGCCCGGACCGTGAGACAGTTCTCATAATTCAGTGCGCTGACGAAGGTCAGGCCCAACGGTCGATCACGGTCAGATCAACCGGAACCTGCGTCACGTTCGATCTCGCATCGCGCGGGCAGCCCTCCAGCACGAGCAATCCAGCGCCTTGTGCAAGGCGGCGAGAAGCGTTGAAAAAGCGATAGGACCGACTCGTCACTATCAGGATGAAAGCGACTCCGCCCTCTCGGCCATACAGTGCATCGGGTCAGTGCCGGAGTTCGAACCGCCTGCGATCAGAAGGCGCTCGGTGGGCAGACCTCATGGCCATGCAGCACTATCACGTGCAGACCGACTCCGCCCTATTGTGTGGAAACCGAGTCGGGATATCGTCTGATAGGAGCGACTCAGCCTAATACTTGTTGAACTAAACCGCTTCGCGGGGCTGTGTCTCGACTGCGCTTTCGTCGAAGATCGGCATTGCTGACTTTACGGGCATGGGTCTGGAGGTTCTCGCTGTCGGATAGACCACTTTCGGTCTGTCCTGGACGTGCAACGATGACTCCTCTACGCCAGAAGATGATCGACGCCATGCGCCAGCGTGGTTTCTCGGATCGCACCCACGAGAGTTATCTCGGGGCGGTGGCGAGTTTCTCGCGCTTCTACCGGCCCGCGCTCGAGACGGCTGGTGCCGACGATGTCGCGAAGTATTTCGAACACCTCGTTCGCGAGCGGGAAGCTTCCGCCTCGACGTGCCGTGTCCACTATGGGGCGGTCCGGTTTCTCTACGAGAAGGTACTCGAGCGGCCCGCGCTGATGGTCAAGGTGGTCCTGCCCAAGCGTGGACAGCGACTGCCGGGTTTGCTCAGCACCGGAGATATCCGAGCCCTGGTTTCGGCGACGACCAACGTCAAACATCGCTCGTTGCTTTGCACGTGCTACGGCTGCGGCCTGCGAGTCAGCGAGTTGGTCGCCCTTCGCGTCAAGGACATCGACGGCGAACGACGCGTTCTGCGCGTCGAGCAGGGCAAGGGCAACAAGGACCGCGACGTTGCCCTGTCGGAGGCGACGCTGGAACAGCTGCGCCGTTACTGGGCGCAGTACCGGCCCGGCGACTGGCTGTTTCCCAACGAGAACACGCGGTGTTGTATCTCACTTTATTTCGCGCAGCTTTCCCGAATTCTTCCGCGCGACGAACTCGTACCAGTCCCACGCTACTCCGGCCACGGTCAACTCCGATGTCGGGACGCTCGTCGGCAGATCATGACGCACGGCAGGTCGGCGATCGCGAAGCAGAGCTTCTGTGCGGCTGCTGACGCGACTCAGAGTCACCAGGGCAGGTTGAGGTAGGTCGATGTCCCCGGCGCTCA